>ERZ1463036.79-NODE-79-length-22283-cov-12.930088_pt1 | contig 22283 bp, 9 predicted proteins | sample MGYA00564485_ERZ1463036 | MGnify/ENA primary metagenome ERZ1463036 (study PRJEB39244, sample SAMEA3635127) | Helicobacter pylori | study: EMG produced TPA metagenomics assembly of PRJEB11511 data set (Assembly of a 5300-year-old Helicobacter pylori... | reverse complement strand
AGGAAATATTAGCATAGGAGGTGTGAAGTGGGACAATACAGTATTTGAAAAATATATTAAAGATGTTAAAAATATAAAGATCATATGGGGAAGTTTTAATTTGAATTGCTTATTTGGGTTTGAATTTAATGATACAATGAGATTTATGAGAGAGTAGATTTTTAAGTTGAAATTTAATCTTTATAAATATTTAACAAAGTCTTTGTAAAAATTGATTTTAGATATAATAAAAATAATTTTAAGATACAAGAACATGAAGTTAACTAACAAGCTATATAAAACATATAGAAATGGATTTTATATTACTATTTATACAACTGTTCATTTTTATCTAATTTTATTTCAATATAAAAATTTTCATATTTACTTTTAGATTATACGAATCCTGTAATCTTTAGCATTTCGATAAGTTCTTCTAGGGTGTTTTTTAAATTCACTTTATTTTTCATCGCTTATAGTTATACAGGTCCCTCCAATTTGATTTTTAATGATGGATTCGATCGATATCTTCTTATTTCATATTATTTATTCTAATAAAAAAGATAATGAAAACTATAAAAGCAAAGTTTTGAATTTATAAAGTAAATTAAATTTATTTAATATATCAATAATTCAATTTTATATAAATAAAATTAAATTTGAAAAATAAATTAGAGGGTATCGTGTTTTACTATAACTTCTAATTTATATCAAGTATATGAAAGTAAAAAAAGTAAGAAACTTGCCTAAATAGGATAGATATGGTAAAAATATAGATGGATATATTCAAATTATAATAAAAGAAACTAAAATATATAAAATTTACAACTTAGACTTTAAAATTCTATGGAATAAGTAACAATAAATCATATATAAATAATAACAAAACACAAAATGACAATATTCGACAAAAGATAATAATACAATAATAAATGAAAATGTCGAAAATGTAAGGGGGAAAACATGACAAAAATATCAGATGTAAATGTGTACTATTGTGATAAATGTAAAACTCCTATTTTAATAGAAGAAAACAATAAATCAAATGCATGTACTATATGTAATAGGGATGTTAGGTATATAGCATCAGATGCTAGACCTGTATATCCAGAAGAAAGATTAATGCTAGAGGCGACAATTGGAGAACCTTTGAAATATATAAAAGATGATATATGGAATATAAAAGGAAGTAAGTATCTAATAAATGGACAGGTATTAAATATACAAGTAAAAGATTTCGTTAAAGCGGATGCGAATAAAGTTAGAAGTATTATAAATGAATATGAAAATAGAAACACTTATGAATTTTTTTATAAAAATATAAAAAGATTCAATGCAGCTAATAAATATAGATTAAATCTTATAACTGATGAAGCTTGTAATTATATTGAAAGTGTAGCTAAAGACTATACCTTAGATAGTATGTTTGTATCCTTTAGCGGAGGAAAGGATTCTACAGTAGTATCGCACATTGTAATAAAAGCTTTAGGAACCACAGATATACTCCATATATTTGGAGATACAACGTTAGAGTTATCATCTACATATGCATATGTAGATGAATTTAAAGCTCAAAATCCTAACATACTGCTAAGAAATGTTAGAAACAAAGAAAAAGATTTTTTAGACTTAACAGCTAATAATTTTGGACCACCATCAAGAGTAATGAGATGGTGCTGTACAATATTTAAAACAGGTCCTATAAGTAGAAAGATAGATGCTTTATTCAAGAGAAAAAAAGAGATACTAACTTTCTATGGGATAAGACGAAGTGAATCAGCTTCAAGAAGTAAATATGAAAGAGATTATGAGAGTCCAAAAATAACTAAACAAAGGGTGGTAGGACCTATAATAGATTGGAAAGATATAGATGTATGGCTATATATATTAAGCAATGATGTTCTTATAAATAAAGCATATAAACAAGGATACTCAAGAGTAGGATGCTGGTGTTGTCCAAATAACAGCTCATGGTCAGAATATATGAGTAAAATATATGAGCCAGAAAGATATAAAGAGTGGCAAAATATACTTGTGGACTTTGCAAAAAAAATAGGAAAGCCAGACCCCGAAGATTATATATCAGAAGGAGGGTGGAAAGCTAGACAAGGTGGAAATGGGCTAGATGTAAGTAGAACAAGATTATCGTCAGAAGTATGTGCAACACAAGAAAATGCAAAAGTATATATCTTAAAACGACCGATAGAAGACCAATTATATGAACTATTTAAGCCTTTTGGCGTTATAGATAAAGAAAGTGGTAGAAAGTTTATAAATGAAGTATTAGTTATAGATAAAATGAGTGGACAACCTATCATTTCTATAGAAGGAAACATAGGAAGTAATAAACTAAAAGTAGTTATATTAGAAAAGAAAAATCCAACTTTGCTAGAAAAAAGAGTTGAATGCCAGATAACAAAGTATCAGTTATGCATGGAGTGTTTGGCATGTGAAAGTTTATGTAAATTTGATGCTCTTAAAATAAAAAGTGGAATTTATACAATAGATGAAAAAAAATGTGCTAGATGTTTAGAATGTGTATCGCACTTTACTGGTGGATGCTATATAAAGAAGATTCTTTATACAAAAAAACAGGAGGAATAATAAATGAAAATAAAAGGACATCAAAGTTTTCATATAAGAAGAGGATGGATACACAAAGGTCTTAAAGAGATAAGTAAAAATGGAGGTCTATTTAGCGACAAAGAAATAGTTCTTACAGATCTCTTTGGTATTGGATCTAATATGGTGTCATCGCTGAAATATTGGTTAGAAGCTTTGAACTTAACTGAAAAAAAAAGAAATGGGTCAAAAGTTAATTATGAACTAACGCCTATAGGGAGATTTATATTTGAAAATGATCCATACCTAGAGGAAATAAAAACTTGGCAGTTGTTGCATTACAACTTAGCAACTAATGAAGAGTTAGCAACAACATGGTACTGGTTCTTTAATGAATATAAAGGAAATAAATTCAATAGAGAAAATCTATTTAATGGTTTAAATTCATATATTACGAAGAATTATGAAAGGGAAGTATCTGAAAGAAGTTTAAAAGATGATGTAAATTGCTTATTAAACACTTATGTAGAAAGAGATATTCAGACCCCAGAAGATAATATAGAGAGTCCATTTGCACAATTAGGATTAATAGAAATAGATAATAAAAAAAATGAAGAAATCAATTATAAGAAAGTAAATAAGAAACTTCCTAAAGAAGAATTAGTTTATTATATATTAATTAATATGTCTAAAGAAAAAGAAATGTTAGATTTAAAAAATATAATATATGATGCTAACGGAATAGGAAATATATTCAATTTAGACATGTATGAAACTATGGAAATATTAGATACGCTTCAAAACTTAGGATATATAAAGGTTATAAGAACGGGCGGACTAGATTATATAAACTTTATAAAAAAAATAGACCCAATTGAAGCTCTAGAAAAACTATATAAAAATTAGGAGTACCTAAGATGATAAAAGAAATACTAAAATTTGACAATAATATTCAATCTTCTATAAATATAGATTTAGACTACAATGATGAGAGCAAAAGGCAATCATATATATTAACTTCAAAATCAGTTGAAATAATAAATGATTTAATATCAACTTTTGATGATAAAAATAAAAATAAATCAAATATACTTATAGGACCATATGGTAAGGGAAAATCACATTTAGCTCTATATATAATGGGGTTAATATCAGACTCAAATAAGTCTGAAGATAAATATGAATTACTACTTAGAAAAAGTAATGAGCAGGGAGAGTCTGTATACAATAATATAAGTAACTTTATAATATCAGATAAAAAGTACTTACCTGTAGTATTAAACTCTACTCCATATAATAAAAACTTTAGTGATATACTAATATATAGTTTAAAGAACGCACTAGAAATTAATGAAATAGAAAATATAGAGCTAGATTTTTACTTTGAAAAGGCACTAAATAAAATTGATACATGGGAACAACAATACAAGTTAACATTTAATCAATTTAATGACATTTTAAATGATGATATAAATATCTTTAAAGAGAAACTAAGATCATATGATAAGAAATCGTATGAGAAGTTTAAAAAAGTGTATAAAGAAGTAATGGCGGGTGAAGAATTTAATCCATACTTTGAAATAAACCCTATAGAAATATATAGAGAAACTAGTAGAAAATTAAAAGAAAAAGGATACAGAGGTATATTTGTTTTATATGATGAGTTTAGCAAGTATATAGAACATTTAATAGCTCAAAACTCAGTGTTAGATGTTAAATTAATGCAAGATTTTGCTGAATTTTGCAATAGAAGTAATGGACAAGAAGTTCATTTACTTTTAATATCACACAAATCTATAGCTCAATATACTGATAAAGCGTCAAAAGTAAATATAGATGCATGGAAAGCCATAGAAGGGAGATTTGATGAGATACAGTATAATGATTTCTCTAACCAGCAATATGAGATAATATCATCAGCTATAAAAAAGGATAAAAATATATGGGAGAAGTTCAAAAGCGAAAACAACTTTATCTTTGATTTATGGAAAAATAATAATACATTAAGAAGTCTATTTAAAGAATTATCAGATGATGAGTATGAAAACTGGATAGTGTATGGGTCATACCCAATGCATCCTTTAGCTACTTACTCACTACCTAGAATATCAGAAAGAGTTGCACAAAATGAAAGAACTTTATTTAGCTTTTTATGTAAAAATGAAACTAATAGTTTATCAGATTACATTATTAGAAATAATGAAGAAATAAAGTTAAATACAATATATGATTACTTTGAAGACAATATAATGAGTCTAGGATACACAGATGAAACTCATAAAATATTAATAAGAGCAAATAAAGTAATAGATCAGCTAGATAATGAATTATCTAAAAATATAGTTAAATCTATTGCAATAATTCATATGATAAATAATTTTTCAATGATTAAGCCAAATCATAGTAGTATAGAAATTTTATATGGAGAGAATGGCATTAAAGCTTTAAAACAGCTTATGGAAAATGATCATATAATACAAAGAAATATAAATGATATATTAGATATATCAACAGATAAAGATATAGAAATATTAACTGAAATAAGAAATGTGAGAGAAAATAACTCTAATCTAGATATAATTCATTTTTTAAATAATAACTTTAAAAGCAACTTTGTGGAAGCTAGAAGACACAATGATGAAAATAGCATAATTAGATACTTTAAAGTTAAATTTGCTAAAGATAATATAGATTCTAAGTATGTATCTGAAGATATAAAACATGAGAATGCGGATGGAATAATTTATATAACTAGTATAGATGTAAAAGACATAAGCAATGATTTAGAGGTACTTTTTATAAAAAATACTATAGCATCTAATATTGAAGAAACTATAAAAGATTTAGCAGCTATAAAAAAATTAAAAAATAGTAAAAATTCAAATACATCAATAAAATTAGAATTAGATTCATTAGAGTTAAAATATGAAAACATAATTAAAAATTATATAAATGAAATATTAAACTTAGAACTTAATAATTATGTTATGTACCAAAACGAGATACAAGATATAAATAACAGAAAAGAATTAGGCAATAAATTATCTGATATTATGGATAAAGTATTTTTTAATACACCTATAATAAAAAATGAAATGATAAATAAAACAGAACCGTCAAAAGTAGTTATAGGAGCTAGAAAGAAAATAATAGATCAAATAATAGACTATAAAAGAACTGAAAAAATTATATTTAGAAAAGGGAGTTTAGAATCTAGTATACTAAGATCTACACTGTTAATCAATAATGCTATAGCTACAACAGAAAATGATGGTGAATACAAATTAAATTACAATATATTAAACAGTGAAGAAAATTGTAATTTTGTTAAGTTATTAAATTTAGTGGACGATAAAATACAAGAGTCTATAAAGAAAGAAGTTAGTTTAGTTGATATATACGATGTATTTTCATCGCCTGAATTTGGATTTGGAATGAAGAAAGGGCCAATTCCTATAGTACTAGCATTCACATTTAGTAAGTATAAAAAATATCTATCAATAATAGAAAATGGAAGAGAAATACCTTTAAGTTCAGATACGATAGAATTATTAAATAGCAATCCAGAAAACTATATTATAAAGTTAGAAAAAATTAGTGATGAGAAAGAAGAATACATAAGTCAATTAGAAGTCTTATTTGTAGACTATATAAATATGAAAGAAAGAAATGAAGATAACTTAACTTATTTAACTTTAGGTATAAAAAAATGGTTCCTGTATCTAAGTAAATATACAAAGGATACAAAAAAAATATATGTAGGAAATGAAAAAACAAAAATAATACCTAAAGAAATTGTGAAATTTAAAAATAAGTTAAGAATTCTAAATGAGAATTCAATAAGATTTCTATTTGAAGACATGGTAGATATATTTGAAGTAGGAGAGTATAAAAGATTAATACAAAAAATTAGTGAAGCTAAAGATAACATTGATAGCTATGAGCATATATTAATTAAAAATATAAGCAATGATATAAGGCAAATATTTGATCTAAATGAGGACACATCACTAAATAATGGGTTATATCAATGGATAGAGAATATAGATAAATCAATATCTATTATAAATGGATCTATAGGAAAGTTCAGTAAACTTATAGAAGAAAATAAAGATTTAAATGATACAAAATCTTATTTAAATAAGTTATCTAACTATCTTGTAGGATTGTATGTTGCAGATTGGAATGACAATACGCCTAAAGTATTTATAGATAAATTAAATGAAATTAAAAAAGAAATAAATAATGCATCGATAGAGCTAAAAGAAAGCAACAAAGATTTAAATCTTCTAGAGTTAGCAATGGCAACAGAAGTTGATTTAAGCAATAGAGCAAATATGTTATTAGATGATTTAAAAGATACATTAGAAGATTATGGTGGATCAGTAACAGAAGAAGAAAAGAGAGCAATATTAATAGAAATTTTAAAAGAGATAAAATAAAGGAGATTTAATTATGGAAGTAGTTTATTTAGACAATGCTGCAACTACTTTTCCAAAACCAAATGAAGTATATGATTATATGATGGATATGTATAAAAATCATGGAATCAATGCTGGAAGGGGCATAGGATCATCAGAAAAGAGTATAGACTATATAATAAGTGATACAAGAAACATGCTGAAAGATCTAGTTAATGCAAAAGACAGCTATGAAGCTGTCTTTTCACCTTCAGCTACTATAGCGTTAAATCAAATTCTTTGGGGATTGGATTATAGTAATATAAAAAATGTATATATATCACCGTTTGAGCATAATGCAGTGCTGAGAACTTTTGAAGCTATCAAAAAAGAAAAAAATATAAATATAAAAACTTTAGAATTTAATAAGGAAAGCTGGGAATATAATCTAGATGCTATTGAATATGAATTCTCAAATGATAAACCAGATTTAATAGTTGTAAGTCATGTTAGTAACGTTTTTGGATATATTTCACCAATAGAAAAAATAGGAGAAATAGCTAAAAAATATAATTCTATTTATATTGTTGACGGATCACAATCTGTTGGAGTTGAAAATATAGATGTACAAAAATGTAATATCGATTTTTTAGTATTTGCAGGACACAAAACCTTGTATGGCCCATTTGGAATTGCAGGATTTATATTCAACAAGAATATAAAATTAAGACCATATATATATGGAGGAACAGGAACGGAGTCAGCAAACTTAAATATGCCAGATAGCATTCCTACTAAATATGAAGCTGGAAGTTTAAATATAATGAGTATATTTGGATTATATAAGGCATTACAGTGGATAAACAAAATAGGTGTAGAAAATATAAAGCAAAAAGAGAAAAATTTAACAAAACAGTTAGTAGAAATTATATCTAAGTATAGGTATATACAGGCACATATACCTAAAAAAAATCATACTGCAATAGTATCGTTTACAATAAAAGGATACCCAGTAGATACTATGGCAGAAGCTATCTCAAGAGAATACAATATAAGCTTAAGACATGGGTTACACTGTTCGCCAAATGCACATAAGATTTCAAATACTTACCCTGAAGGCACTATTAGGGTTAGTATCGGATATTTTACAACAGAAGAAGACTTAAAGGCATTAGATTATGCATTGAGTGAACTAGAATATGAAATTTAGCAATTAGGGGGATGAATATGTCAAATAGATTCATAAATTACTTAAATTCTATGAACAATGCTAGCAGTAGCAATATAAACTCTTTGGCTGAATCACAAGTTTTAAATGAATTTTACCATACAATACAAGTAGAACGAAACTTAGGTAAGTACATAGCCAAGGAAATAAAAGAAAAAAAGAATGAATGTTTTATACTTACAGGACATGCAGGTGACGGTAAAACAAGTATATTAGTGCAAGTTCTTAGGGAGTTAGAATTACTAGAAAGAGGAAGTAAGTTAGAAGAGTATAAGCAAATTAACCACAATGGAGTTAATCTTTTATATATAAAAGATATGAGTGAGTTAAAGAGAAAAGATCAAATTAAGTATTTAAAGAAATCTTTAGAAGCTCCATCAAATGGATCATCATCTATATTAATAACAAACACAGGTCCATTACTAACTTCATTCAAAGTATTATTTGACAATGATGCAAATATAGAAAATGAATTATTAGATCAATTAGATTTAAATAAAAATGATTATTTGAATATAAATGGTTATAAATTTAAGTTAATAAATATTGCAAGAGTTGATAATGTAGGATTCTCTAGAGAGATATTAAAAAAATTAACTTATGATATATTATGGAATGATTGTGCAAACTGTGGATATAGCAATGTATGCCATGTGTGCACAAACTATAAGTGTGTAAAAGATAATTTTGATAGAGTAGCTAATTTTGTGGAGTCATATTATAGATATTTATATGAAAATGATAAAAGAGTAACAATAAGGCAAATACTTTCTCAATTAAGTTTTGCATTTACAGGTAATATGAGTTGTGAAGAAATTAGACAAAAAAAATCTAAAACGATAAGATTCACACATAATTTTGCAAACTTATTTTTCGGATATGAAGGTATTAAGGAAATAGAGAGCTCTAATCAGATAAAAGCTATAAAGGAGCTTAGATTATTAGATATAGACTCAAAATCTCTAGCAGAAGATTATAACATGATAGTTAGAAATAACTTTAACTGTTTTGATGAAGATATAAAAAATATTGTAAAATCTGAATGGGAAAGATTTAGTAAAAAATATAGAAAAAGTAATGGCGAAGCAAATGATAGACTAGCTATTAATAATAATGATGAAGACGTAAGCATGAGGAGAGCTTTAAGAAGATACTACCTTATGTATAGTAGAGTTGAAAATGAAGAACAAATGGATGATGTAATCAATCAAGTTTTCGGAAGTATATTCTCTCTATACCATAAAGGTTTATTTAATAAATACTGTAAAAAAGAAAGTAGAGACTTGAAAAACCTAGTGTTTAGAGCATTATATATAAACAATATGGGCGTTCCACCAAAAGGTAAAGAAGATTTATATTTAACACTTAAGAGAAATGATGGTAGTTTTCAAAATGTATTTTTAGAAATAGGCAGAGTTAGAACAAAAGATATTGATATAGTACAAGATGCAGTAAACAATGAATTTGATGATATAGAATTTAAAAATGAGCTATTTATAGAATTAGGATCAGACAAAGACTCTAGATTCTTGTTAACTCTTCCAATACTAAATTACTTTAAGTCAATATCAGATGGGGCTATAGTAACGTCAGTTAACCCTATTCTAGGACATGGTATAGCAAGATTAAATTCTATGCTACTAGAAAAGTTTAATACAGATGAAGATATAGATGAAAATGAATTTAGACTAATAATAAATACATCATCAAAAACAATTGACATAAAAGCTACAATTGAAGATGGTGAACTATACGTAGAATAGGAGGAGTAAGGATGTTTCCTAATAATGATCAATTAAAAAAAAATTATCCATTACAAAGTGCTGTGTTTGGGCACAGATTAAGACCAGATCAAACAGTATATGAATATATAATAGAGTTTTTACAAGTTATGATATCTAAAAAAGCTATATTAAGCAATAATGATACTAAAATAGCTGAATATAAAGAATATTTTCCTATAGATGAAAGTATAGTTACTAATAAAATTCATTTTTATCCTGTGTCTAGAGTGGGTCTTAAAAGATTTGTATTTTTTAAGAAAAGTAAGCAAGATGGAAAATTCCCAGTAGATATAGGAGCGTATGATAGATGTAATGAAATACTAAAGGATAGACTTGATATATCATCAAGCTATGAATTTATAGATGAAGATTATTTAATAAATATGTTAGAAAATTTATTGTATGGTTTTAGAGCTGTAGTAAAAAATAGATCTTGGTTTGCTCAAAGTACACTACCTGTATGTGAAGAGTTAATATTACCTGAAACTATGGGTGATAAGAAAAGTAGACTAGCTTTAGGAAAATATGAGGACTTTTCATCGGATGTAGATGAATTATTTCAAACTAATAGGTACAATTTTATGTCTAGAGGTGGAGAAGTATACTATTTACACTTATTAAGTGCATTGAACAACAATAGTGATTATAAAGAAAATGTTGAAAAGGGGTTTGAAAATCTAATAAATAAATTTCCAAAGTTATCGTTAATAACTAACTTTATAAACGAAGCTTGGGAAAAAGAAAGTGGATGTCATTCTAATGAAAAAGAAATAAAAATAAAAAAGACATTAGGATCCATTCCAGATGGCTTTGGAAGAAGAGAGAAGTATACACTTATAGAATTAGAAAACTTTTTAAGTACTAATATACATCCATTCGAGAAAATAGACATACTTTCTTATGGAATAGTATTTCAAATAATAAGAATGATGCATGAACAAGCTTGTTTTACATGTGGCAAAAAAGTACCTTTCTGGCTAGTGGACATAAGAGAAGGAAATAAATCAAACTCTGAAGTTAGAAAGCTAGCGGTTAAAAGCTATTCACAATTTGAACAAGATATTTTAGATGCATTATACAAACACTTAGATGATTATAAAAGAGATGATGAGTCGAAAGTTTTAAGCTCAGCTATAAAAGATACATATAAGTTGTATAGAAAATTAGGAAAAGAAATAGATGTAATAATACCACCTACAGGACCAGGAATGAGATTTACATTATCAGAAAATATGGTTAAGTTCTTAGTTTTATCTACAATAAAACCTAAAGGCAAGCTTACATTAGATACATTCCTAGATAAATTATATGAACACTATGGAATAGTTATAGATAGCAAGCACTATGAGATAGAGATGGAAAAAAATAAAAATGTATACTTAGAAGACTTATCTATGTTGTATAACAACAAAATAGCATTCCAACAAATGTTAAAGGACTGTGGATTTTTAAGAGATTTATCAGATTCTACATCTATAGTAGAAAATCCTTATGATAGGGGGTAATATGATTGAATAAGTATGTAGAAGAAATTTTATTTGAAATAGAGAAGCAAGCTAAAAAAGATGGGTTAAGCCTTATAAGAATAGAAGGTATAGACACACCTATAATATATAAAGAGGTTTGTGAGTATTTGAATAAAAGCAATAAGTATAATTTAATGGCTAAGCTGTCCATAGAAAAATACAATAGGTTTGAGGAAAGAAAACTCCCTACATGGCAGTATGCTATTGACTACTTAAAAGATAATGAGTATATAGATTTAGATGGATCTATGACAAAAATAAGAAACAGTAGTGTTGACTTCTTAAGTAATAATAAAAAAACAATAATACTTCTTATGGGGACTGAATTAGTTTTAGATAAAGGTGGGCTAGCTGATTTTTATTGCATAAGCCCAGAAACTATACTAAAAAAATTAAAGAAAGATTATTCTAGTTGGTTTAGAGAACTTTTTGAAACTAATGACTTTAAAGATGAATATAGAAAAGGGATTCATAATATATTTAAGACGTTGTTTAAGAGTATCAATATAGACCTTATAAAATATAGTAATCTTATAGAAAAACTAGAGACAAAAACTTATCACTCAGAGCAAGAATTATGCGAAGATATATATTATAACCTAGACGTGTATTGGGGAATACCAGCTATAAAGAATATAGATAAAATGCCAAAGATAAGATCATTAAAGAATGGTTCTAAAGATTGTACTATAATTAGCAAAGCTGTGAAATTTATAAATAGATCTGATTACAAAGATTTCTTAAGTAAATCAAGACTAAACACAATAGAATCTAAGATTGATAAATATGTAAAAAAATATGGAATAAATGAAAATGATAAATTTCCGGAAGACGCTCCTATATTTAACAACTATGGAGAGTTTAAGGATGTATTGTTAGAATTTATAAATGGTAAAAACTTACAAACAAACAAACAAAAACTATTAAGTATAGATTTTAATATAATAAATGAAATATTAAATATTAAGTTAGATAAAAATGATGGAAAAGTAAAAGAAAAAAATAAAACTATACAGCTATCAGGAGAACCTATAATAGTTTACTCAAAGATGATTATAAATGCTATATCGGAATATATAGTTAATCATAATGGAGGATATCCAAGTAAAGTAACTATAAGTGTAGATGATATAACACTAAATAACTGTGTAAATAGCGATGAAAAGCATAATGCTTGTATCGATATATGTAGTTTTTTAGGTGGTATAGTTGAATTTCTAAATAAAAATAAATTATACACAAATGAAGATGAATTAATAAATATATCATACAAAGATAATATAGATGTTTTTGATATAAGTAACTATGAAATATTAGATAGCTCGGAATTTTTCCAAACAATAAATACTACAGAAAAACCAAGTAGTAAAATAAAATACATTGTTGAAGCTGAAAATGAAGAAGGTTATAAAAGTAAAATTGAGTTTGTATGGGCATTTAAATCATATGATTCATGGAAAAATAGTTTTTATATATTAAATAAACTAACAGATGATGGTGAAACGCCTTTATTTGCCACATGTAAGGATATACAATCATATATAAATTGTGAAAGTGAAGATGAATTTTTTATAAATTTAGAGAAAATTAACCTAGACTTAATAGAAGGCAAATTAAGAGATAAGATACAAGATTATTTACCTGAGGAAATATATGAGAACTTCATATTAGTTTTATATAATTTTAAAAATTTTCAAGATGAGGTTAAAAATAAAGGGTTTTATAACACATTAGACAACACATGTACGGAATTAATTACTTCTTATGTTAATTTATTAAATCAATGCAAAGATATGTTCGATGAGTTTACTTCTATTCAAAGAAAGTACTTGTATTTAATATTAAATATTTTCTTAATAACAAAAGATAAAAAATTTGGTTTCGATAATGAATATACAAGTGAAACTATAATACCTCCATATCATCCAATTATGCTTGAAAAAATGAAAGACCGTATGAACTTCATAAAAGATGGATATAGTGAATCTTTTGAGTATATGTCAAGGATGGATAAAATTAATACGAAGAATATATTTGAAGTAATTGATAAGTACTCACAATTATCAAATATAACAAGTGGTATTGAGGTACTTCAAGGTAGAGAAGGAGATTTAATTTTAACTAAAAAAGTATATGGTTTTTATGGTATATATAAAGATCATACTGAGATGAACTCAATTTTATCAGATAATGTTTTTGATCATAATGATATATTAGAAGATGAAGAAATAAATAGTAAAGAGTTACTTAAGATCTCGCCTCAGTCTAATATAATATTTAAAAATGTTATTAACTATATAATGACATTCCCATATAAAATAGATGGATTAAATATATTAATAGTAAATCCATCAGATATGCAATTTGTAGTATCAGGAATACATTCTGTAGTAAATAGGCTAAGTAATAGTGGATTATCAATTAATATAAACTTAAAAATAATATTAGCAGACAATAGGAAAAATGGAGCTGATTATTTAAGATACTGGTTAGATAATTACTTTAGTGATGATAATGGGGTTAATATAAATACATATATAAATTATGTGGACTTTAACTCTAAAAAGATAAAAGAGACAATAGACTATTATGCTAATAACGAGGATATAGCATTTATATATGATATAATGGCTGAAAAAAATATTACATTTATACCAGATAATCTAGAATTAGATGTAGTTGGAAACTTTAAATTCCCTATGGTATATATACCTCAACCTATAGCAAAGACACAAGAAAAGAGATCTACAGTAATATCACAATTCCAATTTGATGGAGCAAAATCATATACTCAGTTAGTAAATCTTATAAAATATCCAAATGCAATAAGGGGAACTTATAGAGTTGCTAAGGATATTGAAATAACTAATAACTTTAAAGAAATCATAGATGTTGTTCATGAAAACTCGAATTGGATAATCTGTGTTGATGAAGGTATGGATAGAAACTTTTTAAGTCGATCTGATAGAAAGATAATAGGATTCTCAACAGGAGAAGGTGACTTTGGAGAGTTAAATATAACAGTATCTGCACATAGTGATAAAGTTGAGGATATTAAAAATAAACTTAAGAATCGACTTAAAAATAAATTTTCTAAATGGTCAAGTAACTCATTAGATGAGGCAGCAAAGCTTTGTATAGAAAGATGTGAAAAGCTAGATGGAAGTAGACTACTAGAATCTCTAAATCCTAATGATTATGAAATACACAGCTTCTTAGCTTATGTATTAACTCTACAAGATCTTGAGCTAGATAAAGAAGATGATAAATATTTAGTTAGATCATTAATAAACTTAGATGCTCATAGACACTGGTTTGAAGGTGTATTAAATTATGATTCAGATACAAGATCAAGACCAGATTTATTATTATTAGAAATTGAAAATAATGATAGCAACTTAGACGCTAATACTAAGTTAAAAATAAGTGCAACAGTAATTGAATGTAAGATGGGATTCACTAATGTGGAGCATATAGAAAAAGCTAAAGGTCAGATATCAGTAGGAATAAATACATTAGCTAATAACTGGAGCCCAGACAGAGATGGTTCCACTTCTAGATATTGGTATAACCAATTATATAGATCTCTTGTATTTGCAACATTAAATATAAGTGATAATTCAATAGGATATATAAACTTTGTAAATAAATTATATTCTATACTAGAAGGAAACTTTGACTTAGAGTTAAATGGAAAGATAATGGCTTATTGGCTAAATGACCAAAAAGATATATTAGAAGAAAAACATATAGATATAGATAATATAGATGATATAACAAATGTAAATAAAACAACACTTTGCACAGCAGGACAATTATATATTCAAAAAATGCTATTAAATCAAGAAAACTTAAATGATGAAATAGATTTCTATGATTTAGAAGAAGAAATTACTGAAGAAGCTATTGTTGAAGAAATAGAGTCAATGGAGAAAATAAATATATTAAATGAACCTGACTCAAACAAATTAACAGAAGAAGATGTAGAAAAAGAATTGAACGATATAGAAGATAAAGTTAAGGATGAAGCAGAACAAGATACTATTAATAATATAGAAAAAAGTAAGTATAATGAAGAAAAAGTTTTAGCTATAGACTATGAACTAGAAAGTCAAGAAACTAATAAACAATTAGAAGTAAAAGATGTAAGAGTTCTTTTAGGACAAGATATGAGAACTAAAGAAAAAATTTACTGGGAGTTTGGTAATAAACAGCTAAATAATAGACACTTACTTATAAGTGGAAACTCAGGTATGGGTAAAACTTATTGTATACAAGGGCTATTATATGAATTGGCTAAGCAAGGTATATCTACTGTAATATTTGACTATACTGATGGTTTTACAGAACAAAAGCTAGACCCTGTATTCACTGATGCGTTAAACGGAAAAATACAAGAACAATATGTAAAAATTGATAAATTCCCGATAAATCCATTTAGTAGACATGAAATTCAAATTGGAAGTAGGAGCATGTTAGAAACAGATGTAGATATAGCAAATAGGTTATCTGCAGTATTTAAAACTGTTTATAAATTTGGACCTCAACAAAAAAGTGTTATATATGAGGCTATAAAAAGTGGATTTAAAAAGCATGAAGATAATATGAACTTTGAATACATGGTAGAAGAAATTCAAGAAGTAAGTGGTGGGACAGCTAGTACTGTTCTAAGTAAAATAATGCCATTCATAGATATAAATCCTTTTGATATTGAAAGTACATTCTCATGGGGAGATATAATAGACTCTAAAGGAAAAGTATATATAATTCAGTTAACTGGATTTGATAGAGAAATTCAATTAATGTTAACAGACTTGATTCTTTGGGATATTTGGAACTACTGTGTAAAATATGGGAATGAGGGTAGACCATTACCTATAGTATTAGATGAAGCTCAAAATCTATCACATAAATCAGATTCTCCAAGTGGTAAGATACTTACAGAAGGAAGAAAATTTGGAATAGCAGGTATATATGCGACACAGTTTTTAAAGGGAGCTTTAAATGATGATGAAATACAAAGGTTACAACAGTCTGGACAAAAACTATACTTTGGACCACCTGAAAACTCGATTATGGAAATAGCTAAATCTATAGATATAAATGCTCAAGAAGCTAAAGAGTGGGCTGAAAAGCTTAAAAAGCTTAAAAAAGGTGAGTGCGTAACGTGTGGTAATATGGTAAAAGGCGATATACTTAGAAAGTATGATCCAAAGATAATAAAAGTAACTAGTTTAGGAGATAGAGTAAATGAGTAAAGAAAAAGTAAGCTTAAACTTTCATGAGACTTTTCCGCCAACAATCAGATATATATCGGAAATAGTTCAATTAGCGGCAAATAACTTTGAAGGAACAAAAGAAGATATAAGTGAAGAAACGGGAATACCTACAGGTGAGGCTACAGGTAAAGTAGTCCCTCATATAAAATATGCTAAATTAATGGGATTAATTGAAAATGATCAACCTAACGGAAGTAAATATAGCTTACAGTTAACTCCTTTAGGAAGATTAATATATTTAGAAGATAGGTATTTTATGGATAAAATATCTAGAAGTTTAATAAACTATTTTTTATGTGATAAAGAAGATGGAGCTCCTCATTGGAGTTTTATCTTCAATCACTTTAATTACACATTAGATTCTGAGTATGCATTATCGACTATAGAAGATCAAGCTAAATTATATTTTGGTAAAAATGTAAAAATGACGGTAGTAAAAAGTATGTATACAAATGACTATGGATTTGAAGACCTTAGAATAATGAGTGAGGTTTTAAATAAAAATATATTATTTGAGAGAGGATTTATTCAACAAGATGCTTATTATGTATATGCCTATACATTATTAAACAGTTGGGAGAAATACTTCGGCGATAAAATTGAGCTTAGCATAGATGAGATTGAGAAAACAATAAAGTGGAATAATAAATTTGGATTTGATTACAATACTATGTTAGAAGTATTTGACGAATTAGAAAATATGCATCTTATAAAGCTGAACAAGCAGTTAAGTCCTATAACAATAATAAAAACAGCATCATCTGATGAAATAATGGGAAATATGTACGATTTAGCTCTTTAAAATTGGAGGAAGAAAAGTGAAAATAAAAAATATTTTAAATTTTAAAAAGGAGAATATATTTGATGGAGCTGTACAAATAGACTGGTTTTATGATCAAAACCTTAGGGGTACAGTAGCTTCAAGTTATATATTTCATGGTCCTAAATACTTTGGATTATCTAATGAAGATATTAAATCTAATAAACATAAGTTAATAGATACAGCATCATTCATAAAAAAAATATCAGAAAAAATATATTTAGATGATAGTAGCAATAGATTCATGCTAACTATAGCTGGATATGGTGCAGGTAAATCTCACTTAGGAGTTACTATGGCATCTTTATTTTCTGGAAATGACATAGAAACAAAAAATCGAATTTTAGAAAATATAAGTACTATAGATACTGATATATATAATGAGCTGAAACATACTATAAGCAAGCCAAACTTAATAATTACGTTAAATGGTATGAATAACTTTAATTTAAATAATGAAATATTAAAAAATGCAAAGAAAGCATTACAATTACATGGACAAGATGATAGTGTGTTACAAGAGATATCAACGTCGTATGTAACAGCAGAAAACTTTGTAAACAATATATATGATAGTATGTGTGATAGATTTGTACACTATTCATCTCAAACTAAAAAATATAGATTATTTAACAAAAATAACTTAAAAGAAAAGCTTATAGAAGGTATATATGAAGATAAAGAGGCTTTTGATCTAATTGATAGTGTGTATAAAGAAGTAACAGGAAATAATATTAGATGGGATGATGGAATATCTGCAAATAACATATTATTAAAATTAAATGAACATTTTTGTGAAAAAAATAAAGTGTTTAATAAAATAGTTATAATATTTGATGAGTTTGGTAGATTTTTAGAATACGCGTCAGCATCACCTAATCAAGCTGGAGATTCTGCGTTACAACAAATATTTGAAGCCATACAAAATGCTAATAAAAATATATTATTTTTAGGATTTATACAATCTGACTTGAGTGCTTATATAAGTAGGGTCGAGAGTTCTAATATAAAAAGATATGTAGGTAGATATGATACTAGTGATAAATATTACCTTTCATCTAATTTAGAGACAGTTTTAGCAAATTTAATTAATAGAGAAGATCCTAACGGAGTTATTGAAGGGTATATAGATAGAAAATATAGTAACTACCATAGCAACCTTCATACAAGCTTAAACAGATGGCTAAGGGACGTAAAAGATAAGAGTGTATGGGCTAATAAAAACTTATATACAAATGTAATATTAAAAGGGTGTTACCCATTCCATCCTATAACAGTTTGGATGTTATCTAATTTATCTACATGGATGCAACAAAGATCTACATTAAACTTTACCGGAGAAATATTTGATGAGTACAAAGATGAGGAAATATATGAAGAAGGTTTAACTTATATATATCCAACTGAGATTATAAAATCTAAGATATTTAGAGAACTGTATGATGCAGAAGAAAAAGGACTGCAACAAAGTCAATATTGTTTAATGTATAACGATATAATGACTAAGTATGGAGATAAATTACAAATTAATCAAGTTGAGATATTACAAGGTATATTAATTGCTAATATATGTAAGTTTAAAGTTTTTGATAAAAATGATTATAAATCTCTATTAAAGTATGCAACTGGATTATATAATGATGAAATAGTTACAACACTAAAATCCTTAGAAGATGATTTTGGAATAATAAGATTTGACTCGGAATCAAAAACATATGATTTTATTACAGAAGGTAGTGGAAAAAATGAATTCAAAAATGAATTTATAAGAAAGAAAAATCAAATATCTAAGGATAGATATCTAGATATAATAGATGATAAAATTAAAAAAGATTTAGACTTAGATAAAAGTATAGATACATCATTTGGAATAGAAAATAGTATAACATCTATGGAATGGAGATTTGAAAAAAAGTTATTTCATATAGACGATCTAAATGAATATACTGTTAATTCATTGATAAGAGATCAAGAATCTAGAAGTGATATAACTGAATCAAAAGGTATTTTAGTATATGTATATACAGATCAAGAATCGTATATGAAAGTAAATGAATTACAAAATATTATAATATCTAAAGAATTAGATAAATATCCTATAATGTTTATGCTTATAAATGATTCTGAAAATGTAATTAAAAATAGGTTGCTGGATATAAAAACCCTAAGAGAGTTTTCTATTTCCCAAAAAGAGAAGTTTGCTAAGTTTATACCAGCATATAATAATGAGTTTTTAAGGTTAGCGGTTAACAAATTTAAAGCTTTAGAACTAGAAAAACAATTTATAACATCTGAAGGTGTAAATAAACAAACAGGAAGGTTATCGTCATTATGTAATTGTAAGTTTATGAATAGTTATAGCAAGTTAGTTCCATTTGTATTTGATGGTTACGAAAAAACTCTAGTAGGAAAGGCGAATGGATATTTAGTTAGTATCTGTAGAGGGTTAATAAATAACTCTATAACTAAAAAAGAGGGATTCTTAAACTTAGCGAAAGATGAACAAAATAGAGCTAAGTCAGTACTAATGATCGAAAGTAATAAATCATGGAAAGTAATGAGCTCAGACTATTTATTATTAGAACCACAACATACAGTTTTATTAGAGATGTATAATGAAGTTGTAGATAAGTTAGGAGTTAATACTCTAGTTACCATTGAATCTTTATTTAAAAAGTATCTGTATCCTCCATATAATATGAATATGAATTCTTTGACATTATTTATATCATACTTTATAGGATATAATAGCAATAATTTAAGTTTATATAGTAAAACTTCTAAATTAAAGTTAGCTGATTTTACTCAAGAGATATTTAATAAAACAAAGATCGATTTTAAAAAAATATTAGGATATATGATAGAGTATAGAGAAGGTAACAAAGAAGAAAGATTTATACAACTTATAGATAAGATAAATAATAATGTATATGTTGAAAACTGTGATAGCTATGAAAAAGCACTAAATAAATTAGAATCAGAAGAAGAAATACCAGAAACTCTAAATGCAAAAATATCTATATCTAAAATGAGATTAAAAAAAGGTAAAGATATAAATACTAAAATATATGAGCAATTAAATAGTGGACAAGTTATAGTAAGAGAAGCAAAAGAAGGTAAAATTAGTATGATGAAATTAGTAAGAGCATATGATAAACTTACAATTTTTGATTCTGAGAGATTAGAAATGAATTATCAATATAGTGAAGAATATATGGAAAAGGCACAAGCTTGCAAACTAGAAATTGATAATATAATTGAAGGAAATGCAGCACGATATATATTAAGCATAAAATCTAATTTACCTGAAAAGTTCTATAAAAATAGTGCTCAATATAATCAAATAGTAAGATATCTAGATAAAATAGGGAAGAAAGAAATAGCAATAAAATTAAAAAATAGATTAATTAATGTTGAAAAAGAGATAGATTTAGTTAAGAAATACGAAGATACTTTAGCTAAATTTAAAAATGAGTTCATGCAATTTGAAGAAGCTTTAAATAATCAAAAATATGAAAAATTAGATTCATATATCAATAAAATTAATGATTGGATTAAATTCTTTAGATCTAATGAAGAACTTACAGTTGATTTAAGAGAGCAAAACATAGAAAAATTAAATAATATTAGACTTAAAGTTGGAGAATGCTTAGATTCTATAGAGAGTGATATAAGAATACTAGAGCTAGATTCTAAATCAGTTGATAGTATTGATAGTATTAGATCTATAAAAAAAGAAGCTAGAACAATTCTAGAAAAAGTTAGAGACTCTAAATTTGAGAATAAGGTCAATAATATAATAGATCTACTAGAGGATGTAGAGCATGAGATAAGCTATATTAATGCAAATAAGGAAAATAGAGAAGTAGTTTTACAAAAGCTAGCAGATTTAGAAGATAAGTATAAAAATACATTTTTAGTAAAATTAATAAGTAAGAATAGATATAGTATAGAAAATGATTTAAATACATTAGAGGATCAATTTTTAATGGAAATAGAAACAAATATTAATTTAAAATTAAGTTCAATGAATTATAGTCAATGTATGGAGAATATAAGTAAGTTATCAAGCTTGCCTAGTTATACAGGCATTAAGTCTAAAGAGGCATGTAATATAATTATAAAAAGATTATATGATAGAATAAATGAAAATAAAATAGAGACTATTATAGCTATGTTTGATGAGCTAAATGACAAAAATAAAGCAATATGTATGGAACTATTAAAAAAATATAATTAAGAAATAAAAGCTAGGTTCAAGCCTAGCTTTTATAATATATATAAGTAAATATATATTATAGGGAGATTTATGAATTATGAGAGTTAGCAAAGAAAAAGCAGAAGAAAGAGCTAAATTAGTTGGAAACAATATAGAATTTATAGAGTGGAATGGGTCTAGTAATCCTGCTAAAGCTAAATGTTTAGATTGTGGAAGAATATTTAACTATGAAGTAGGTGGTAAAATATATGCTGTAAAATCAGATGGGAGTGTCAATAAAAAATGTGAATGTAAATATCTTAAGTATAATACAGATATTGCTAATATAGAACTAATAAATCAAAAAATAGATTATAGGAATATGACAAATACCTTAGAAAGAATAAATATGTATATTAAAAATAATGGATATATATGCATGTATGAGAAAATATCAAACCTATTTCTAAGTCTAAAAACAAAACCGTTTGTAATATTAGCAGGAAT
>ERZ1463036.78-NODE-78-length-22296-cov-76.419226_pt1 | contig 22296 bp, 22 predicted proteins | sample MGYA00564485_ERZ1463036 | MGnify/ENA primary metagenome ERZ1463036 (study PRJEB39244, sample SAMEA3635127) | Helicobacter pylori | study: EMG produced TPA metagenomics assembly of PRJEB11511 data set (Assembly of a 5300-year-old Helicobacter pylori... | reverse complement strand
CATATGATTATAAATTAGGTGGAAATATGATCATAGATGATTTATTATCCACTCTTTAAAAGAGTGCATCAAAATATAAAATAAAACTTACAAACAGTGTGAAGAGAATATCTAGATAAACTTTAGAATTTAAATTATTACGTAGAAAATATCACGTTAAAAAGATAAGACTATTAATTTCTTAGGAATATAATTTTACAAAGTTCCATTACATAATTTTAAGAATCCAAATTAAAAATTTGGCCTTTCACTGAAATTCTAGCAATTATAGAATTTGTTTGTAAGTTTTATAAAAAGTTGTTTTTATATGTGTTCATATATACATAGAATAATTATTAAATATAATTCATCTTTTAAAAATTTTATTATTTTTTATTGCAAAGATTCATTACTACTCTTAAATATAAATTTATTGCTGGAAACATATCTTCTTCATTAAAATCAAACCTAATAGAATGATGTTCATCCTTTAACTCACTTCCAAACATTATATAAGATGCTTTTCCTCCATTTTTCTGTACTCTTTTCATCATATAACATATATCTTCACTAGCACCAAAGTCTTCCTCATCTATTATATTGTTATAATCATTTATATTTTTTGCCTCCCATTTAATAATATCAATTAACTCTCTATCACTACTACCACTTATGGATCTTCCTAAACAAGATATTTTCACATGATTATCATGCATATCTGCAGAAGCTTTTAGAATTCTAGTAGCATAACTCTCCATATATTCATTTAATTCTGTAGTTTCCCCTCTAGTTTCTACTTCCATAAAAGCTTTTCCAGGAATTACATTTCTACCACTCCCTGCAATTAACTTTCCTACATTTATCCTTGTTATTCCTTCACCATTTCTTGGTATAGCATCTAAGTTTAATACTGCTGTAGATGCAGAAAGCAAAGCATTATGCCCTTTTTCAGGTGCAACTGCGGCATGGGAAGACTTCCCTGTAAATTCAGCATTAATTTTAGATGTTGCTAAAAATCCCTTTGTTCCACAGATTATTTCTCCTGACTTCCTTGCCTTTATTCCTATGTGTCCACTTAATAAATAATCTACATCATCTAAGATTCCTGATTGAGCCATTGGATTTCCACCACATACACTTTCTTCTCCAGGTTGAAAAATAAGTTTTATTGTTCCACTTAAATATTCCTTAAATCTAATAATCCCTTCTGCAACTCCAAGACCAATAGCTATATGACCATCATGTCCACAGGCATGCATAATCCCTCTATTTAAAGAGGAAAAACCATTTTTAAAAGGAAAATGCTCATTATTTTCACATTCAAGGACCTTTACTCCATCTATATCAAATCTTAAAGCAATAGTTGGACCCTCTCCATTTTGTAAAATCCCAACTACTCCAGTGTATCCCCCAATCATATAATCACTTAATTCTTTATAGGCACCTTGATTTAAGGATTTTTCATAACTTTTCTTTAAATCAAGTTCGTTTGGTACATCTAATCTATGCTCTTCACTTATTATTTCTTTTCCTATTTTTATTTCATAACCCATTTCTCTTAAATATTTTCCAATTAAAGAAGATGTTCTAAATTCTTTCCATGCACTTTCAGGATATTTATGAAAATCCCTTCTATAATTAATTATTTTTTCTTTAATCTCCCTTAAAAACTTCTCAATATCCAATTTTAATCCTCCACATTAAATAATTTTTAAAAATACATATACTTAATAATACTTAACTTCTCTCTATAATAAACCTTTTAAAAAATTATTAATGTTTAAATTAGTTTTTTTAAATAAAAAAGGTACTACATCTTTAAAATGTAATACCTTTTTAGTATTTTTCTTATAAATATTTTATTCTAAATAATAAAAAGAACTCGCTTTTTATTTATTAATGACTGCATCCATGATGATTACATGTATGTGTGCTTGAAAACTCTTTTAATTCACCTTTTTTTAATGCTTCTAAATTAGCTTCTATATCTCCGTCAATAGCTTTATAAACCTTAATTCCCATAGAATTTAATTTACTTATAGCACCAGCACCAATTCCACCAACAACTACAGCATCTACAACTTCACCTGATAAAGCTTTTATTGGTTGACATTTTCCATGTTCATGACCTAAATCACCATTGCCTACAGTAGTTACTTCATCTTTTTCTAAATCACATATTACGAAAGTTGGAGCAGTACCAAAATGACCATATGGTACACTTTTAACTCCTTCATTATTTTTAACTGGGAAACAGATTCTCATTATATTTTCCTCCTTCAAATTTTTATTATTTATGCATTTAGCATGTTTACATATCTTATTACATTTTTCATAGATATTTTCTTTTGTTTTTATATTATTATCATCATTTACGATATAATCAATTAAGATATTAATACTTTCTAACTGCTCTATATTTAAATCATAAACAATGTGATAACCTATTTTATATCCAATTACGAGATTTGAATCTTTTAATACTTTTATTTGTTGAGAAACAGCAGATTCTGAAATGCTAAGTTCTCTAGCTATTCCCTTTGCACACATAGATTTTTTATTTATGAGATGTAGTATATTTATTCTAGTTTCATCTCCTAGTGCTTTAAATATTTTTATTTTATCTTCCATAAGCCACCTCTTATTTTTAATTAAGCATTTCCTTAATTAAATCCTACTACTATTTTTCTAGAAATTCAATATCTAATTAAGTATTTTCTTAATTAAATTTATTTTTTAATATTTTACTCTTTTCTATATTAGAATTACTTTAAATTAAATATTTAAAAACTAAAAAAGAGTGGCTTAAAACCACTCTTTTTATATTTAAAATTTATTATTTATTAGAAGCTTTCCATTCATCTAATTGTTTTTGCATTTCAGCTTTTATGTCATCTAATCCAGATGCAGCTAACTTTTTATTTAAGTCATCTAATCCTTTTACTGGATCTACTGAACCTGAGTATAAAGTTCTTTCAAACTCTTGTAATACGTTATTAACTGCTGATATTTGAGTTGTAACTGGCTCTGTATTGAACTTAAATCCTAAGATTGGTGAAGTCTTAGCACCTTGGTTAAAATCTTCAAAAGCATCCCATTTATCTGCTGGGTCACTATCTAAAACGTAAGTATCAAATAAGTTTCCGTAAGCCCAACTTGTAACACTATATGGTCCATTTGGATCTCTCTTTATTTGGTTATCACTAACCTTTTCATAGTGAGTTCCCTCTATTCCAAACATTAATAGGTTTCTTAATGTAGAGTCAGTATTTACTAAGTTTATAAGCTCCATAGCTTTTTCAGGATGCTTAGATGTTGCTGATATAGCAGTCATAGCTCCAGTTGTTGAATTATTTGTAACATATGGAGGGATTATGGATGATGTTACAACTTCTCTACCTAAAGCTTGTCCCCATCCATTTTCTGCATATGGTTGTCCATCAGCTTTCCACATAAATCTCTTAACTTCATTTTTCATATTATTAACTGCTGCATCTTGATTTATATATCCTTTTTCATAGTATTCTCTTAATTTAGTCATCATAGCCTTCATTTCTTCTGTCTCATACATATTTTGTACTGTTAAAGTATCATCATTAAAGAATACTCCTAAAGGTCTCATTATTTCATCAAATTCTAATGGAATTGAATCCCCTTGAGTATAGAATGGTACAAAATCTGGTTCCTTTTCTTTTATGATTTGTAACCATGGTTCTAAATCTTCTACTGAGTGTAAATCTTGATATGGAATATCATATTTTTCAACAAGCTCCTTATCAAATACCCACATAGGTGCTCCTGCTATTTCTTTTTGGTTTGGAACTCCATATATTTTTCCATCAACCTCAGCACCTTTCCAAAGTCTTTCATCTATAACCCCTTTAAGGTCTGCTCCCTCTTTATCTAATAAATCATTTAATTCAAGGAAAGCACCTTTTCTAGCATTTTCTAAGTATGGGAAAGCCCATGAACATGTAAATGCTAAATCATATTCTTCTCCTGAGTTAGCTATTACATTCATTTTTTGGCTGTAATCACCAAAGTCAATATGTTTTATGTCTACAGTAGCATTTATTTTATCTTTTATATATTTATTTACTTCCTCTTCTACTAATTCTCCATCAGTCTGAGGTTTACCTATAACATACCATACTAAGTTAACTGGTTCCTCACTTGCTGCTCCTCCCTCTGCTTTTTTGTCACTTGATCCACATCCTGTAAGCATTACAGATGTAGTCATTACTCCTCCTAAAATTAATGCTAATAATTTTTTGTGTCTAAGCATTTTTTTTCCCCCTCATATTACTATTTTTATACCATTTAGATCCCTTAATCCAAAAGACTAAACAAACGTTTACAACAATCATACACTTTATCAAATTTAATTAAAACCAATATGATAATCATATATATTTTTTAGTATTTTGTTTGAGAAGTTTTAAGTAAATTAAAGTTTCTATAGTTAATTTATAACATAACAGTTAAAAAGTCAACATTACAAAAAAGTACTATATTAATGTGTTAAACAGGCTATTTTACTACATTTCAAGGATTTTTAACATCAAAAAATTTTTTTATATATTCTGTTAACTTTTTAAATATTTTAAAAAGTTTGAAATTTTTGTAATATAACTATTACATTTTGAATATTTTTATTCTTTATCTAATCATATATGATTAAAATTTATTTTTTATTTTCCAATTATCTAATTGCCTTTCTAATTCTTCCTTAACCTTATCTATTTCAGCACTTTCAACCTTATTAATAAGCTTTGAAACATATTCATCTGTATCTACTAGTCCAGTATATAAACTTCTTGTAAACTCTTCAAGAACAGTATTTACAGACTCTAATTCAACAGTTACATTACTAGTGTCAAACTTAAATCCTAAGACTTTATATACATTAGACTTACTATTAACCTCATTTTATTTATTACATCTACATTATATTTTGTTTCTCTAATTCTTTAAATGAATATTTTTTATATAATATTACTTTTTTTTATAAACTTATTTACATACTTATAGTAGACTTCTTAAAAATTTAGTAATAAAATATATTTATTAATTTTAGGAGGCAATAAGATGCATTTTATTCAAAATATAGATATAAATATACTTTACTTTATACAAAATAATATACAAAATAAGTTTCTTAATCCAATAATGATTTTCTTAACTTCATTAGGTAATTTAGGCTTTATATGGATTGCCATAAGTATCTTACTTATAATTTCAAAAAAATATAGAAAAATAGGATTATTAACCTTAGCTGTTTTAATTGTTAACACCCTGCTTGGTGAAGGAATTCTTAAACATATTATAGAAAGATCTAGACCCTTTGCAACATATGAAAGCTTACATATAATGATACCTAAACCAAGTAGTTACTCTATGCCCTCTGGTCATACCTCTGCATCCTTTGCAGCAGCATTTATGTTAGCTTATTATTTTAAAAATATAAGAGTATATATCTATTCCTTAGCTTCTTTAATAGCTTTTTCTAGATTATACTTGCTTGTTCACTATCCAAGTGATGTATTAACAGGTATTTTACTAGGATATCTAAGCTACTTAATAGTTATAAAATCCTATGAACTTATACAAAAATCTAAAATAAAAGATCAAAGAAAGTCTTTTTAGACTTCCTTTGATCTCTTTTTTATTTTTGATAATAACTTTTCATAATATTTTATACTATTTTTTAAGGTTGTAACTACATACTCTTCATTTTCCCCAGTACTAGTTTCTCCAGTAAGCATAAACCCTGTTGCGCCACACCTAATAAAATGATATATATCGCTTAATTCATTTATTGTAGGCTTATTTTGTTTATTTCTAATAGATGAAAGTACATTTGTGGCTACTATTATTGATTTATTCTCATTTTTTAAAGCATATAATATTTTTTCTTGCACTATAGGAACATTTAATATTCCAATTTCTGCTGTTAAATCTCCCCTTGCTATAACTATTCCATCTAATTCTTTAGCAACTTCTTTAATATTATTTATTCCTTCATTAGTTTCAATTTTTCCCCAAAGCTTAGGAATAAATTGATTTGACTTTAAATTTTTAAAAACAATATTTTTAAATTCTCTACATTCTTCCATATAAGAACAATAAGAATAATCTATAATATCTACTTTATTATCTATGGCAAATTTAATATCTTCTAAATCCTTTTCGCTTACACCCCAATTTTTCCTATCTAAATTAGGAAGATTACATCCCTTTTCTTTTCTAACTACACCACCTAATTTAACTTTAGTCTTTATTAACCCATTGTTATTGCTTATTACTATGAATTCCATAGTGGCGTCTTTCATATATATCTTTTTAAAAGTATTATTGTATATAAACTTATTTTTTATATTTAAAGGTATAAGTTTATTTCTATGAATATTTTTAAGATAAACATCATAAGTTTCCTCTGAACAAAAATAAACTAAATCACCAGAATTAACTTTAAATGTTCCATATATATTATTAGCTACCCTAATCTTATTTCCCTGTAAGTCTAAAAGAATTTTTACATTCTTATGATTGCTTCTTATGTAATCTATACAGCATTCTACATCTCTATGCTTGCCATGGGATAGATTCATCCTAATTATATTTCCCCCACCTTTTACTATGTTATCTATTTTATTAAAAATTTCCTTTTTGCTCTGTTCACTTTTACTTAAAAATCTGGTGTTTATACTGCCTATAATATCCATAACTTCCCCCATAAATATTGCTACTCATTGATTTATATGCATAATGAATTTTAAATATTATTTATATATTGTATAAATTTAAAACACCTAACAGAATAATATTTATTACTAATAAATTTATTTTTAAAAATCTTTATAATAATAATTTCTTAATAAACTAAATTAAAGAAGTTTTATCACTAACCCTTAATCTATATAAGCCTTAATAAAACTTCTTTAAAGAAAGTCTATATTTTAAACTAACCTTTATTTTAAGTATATATCTTAAAATCAATCTTAAATTTAAATAAATCTTGTAGCAAAAATATAGATAATAAAACCTTTTAATTTTAAAAATAATATTAACTTACTTCTTTAATTATTTTATATAGTGCATCTGCTAATTTTTCTTTATTTATACTATCTATTTCAGTATCAATTATATTTATAATTAAGCATAAAGAATTTAAATTTTTTACTAAATATAATCCTTTCCCACTTTTAATACTTATATGTGAAAGTCCTATATAATAAACTATATCCTCTAAATTTAAAGATACAACACGTCTAAGAATTTGATCATCACCTAAAATTTCTATTCTCTTATCCTCTCCTATACTCTTAGTTATCCTTATAAATATATCTGCCTTTGTGTTATTAGATAATAAAACTTTCTTAAAAAAACTTTCTCCTAAGCAACACTCTTCATTAAAACAATCTATAGTAATATTTCCTGCTTTCTTTAATTTTTCTATTAATACTTTTCTTAAATAGAAGTCATTTATATCTAATGCATATTTCATTATAAATCACCTCCTTAATTATAAGAACAATTGTAATATATATTATTCATTTTCTTTAAAAAAGTTCTACTAAAAACATAAGTTTCATAAATTAAACTGAAGGAGGTGATAAATTTGATAAAAAAAATTACTAAAATATTTTTAATAACCCTATGTTTTTCTCTTCTTTTAATTTCATGTTCTAAAATTAATAGTCCTTCTAAGGAAAAACCTTCTTTAAACTATCACACTAAAAATTTAAGTGAACTAGTTTCTAAGAATAATATAAAAATCAGATTATTAGATATGAATATTTATAGTGAAGTTATTGTTGATAATGAAGATGTAAGAATTATTGATGACTTATTAAAAAGCTTAAAAGATTCTAACTTTATAAATGAGGAACCTTTACCTAATAAACCTTTATATAAAATTTTTATTGATTTAAACAGTGAAAAATATGTAATAGATATTTATGGCGATGACTTAATAACTCTTTATCCTTGGGATAGTGATGTAAGAAAGGATTACTTAAGTTTAAAAGACATTCCTAATTCCTTTAAATTAGAACCATTTTGCCAGTATGTTTTTAATAAAAAACAATAAAAAAAGATATAGGATTTAGTAGTGATTTATACTAAATTCTATATCTTTATTAATAATAGATTGTTTATATTTATTTATTTTTATTTAATTCTTCTAAAAGTTCAAATACACGCTTTCTATATAAGGGATGAATCTTATATGGAGCAATTTCATTTAATGGCTCTAAAACAAAACTTCTTTCATGCATTCTAGGATGTGGAAGTATGATCTCTTCATCTTCACTTACTAAATCATTAAAAAATATTACATCTAAGTCTATAGTTCTAGGCCCCCACTTAATCTTTCTCTCTCTTTTAAGCTTTTGCTCTATACTTAATAAAAACTTTATTAATTCCTTAGGGTTTAAAAGAGTTTTTATTTTGCAAGCACCATTTAAAAATTCATCCTGCTCAGTATATCCCCAAGGTTCTGTCTCAATTAAATTAGATTTTTTTATAATTTCAGTATGATAAGCCTTATTTATTTCATTTAAAGCTTCTTCTATATAATATTTTTTATCTCCTATATTAGAACCATATGAAAGGTATGCCTCATTCCATCCTCTCTCTATTTCTATAGATACAGTATCTAAACTTCTTAATATAGGTGCCCATGGTTTCTTTAAAGAAACTTTCACTTTTTTTACAAGAGGATATTCTAATAATATAAACTCACATAATTTTTCAGCTGCAGTTTCTATTAAATCATAGCTTTGCTTTTTAAACTCTTCCTCAACCTTATGTGCAAGTTCTCCATAATGAACAGATTTGCTTAAATCTCCAGTAACTCCAGCCTCTCTAGTATCTAAGAAAAGTTCTATGCTTAAAACAAATTTTTGTCCAAGTCTTTTCTCCTCTTCAAAGACTCCATGATTACCAAAAACCTCAAAATCTTTAATAATAATTTTATCCATGAAATCTAACTCCTATCTTCTTACCATAGCATCAGTCATAAGGGCAGTTCTCTTGTTTTCTAAAACATCATGAACTCTTACAAATTCGCACCCTTTAATTATTCCAAGAGTAGTTGTAGCTAAAGTACCTTCTAATCTTTCATCTGTTGGAAGATTTAAAGTATTACCTATTACTGATTTTCTTGATGTTCCTAATAAAACTGGGTAGTCCATATTGCAAAACTCATCTAATCTATTTAATACTTCTAAGTTTTGATCATAATCCTTTGCAAAACCTATACCTGGGTCTAAAATTATATTTTCTTTCTTAACTCCAGCATCTAGGGCTATCTTTATACATTCTTCCATATCAGATTTCATAGTTTCTATGATGTCATCACCATATTCATTATCATTTCTATTGTGCATTATGCAACAAGGTACTCCATATTTAGCAGCCACAGCAGCCATATATTTATCCTTTTTAAAGCCCCATACATCATTTATTAAATCTGCACCTGCTTTTATGGCTTCCTCTGCCACTTTCCCCTTATATGTATCAACTGATATAGGTATATCAAACTTTTCTCTTAAGGCTTTTATTACAGGTACTACTCTATTTAATTCTTCTTCTTCTCCTACTGGTGTATGAGTTGGTCTTGTTGACTCTCCTCCAATATCTATTATGTCAACGCCATCATTAATCATCTTCTCAGCTCTCTTTAGAGCTAACTCAATATCATTATATTTTCCACCATCTGAAAATGAATCTGGAGTCACATTTAAAATTCCCATTATATATGTTCTTTTTCCTATTTCAAACTCTTTATTTCCTATTTTCACAAAAGTTCCCCCTTAAATAATTATATCTAAATTCTTTTTTTCTTTGCTCCACTTACAAAGTTTTTCAGCATTACATAAAAAACAGCTTCTTGATTTTTTATCAGCTAAGTAAATAATTTTATCTAATCCTTCTGCTTCACTATTTCTGTGATTTAAAATTCCACTTAAAATAATCTCTATTTCCTCTTTATTAAAATCACATTCCTTTAAAATATCCAAACTCAATTTATAAGAAGCCTTATTATGTTTTTCTCCACCTTCATATTCTACCCATCGTCCTATATCATGGAGAAGTCCTATTGCATATATAATTTCCTTAGGTACATTCATATTTTCCTCTAAGACCATTATGTAGGCAATTCTTGATACATCTAAAAAATGCTCTAAATTATGTTTGCAAAAAACCCTATCCTTTTCACAAAAAGAATTCCTATTTAAATAATCTTTATACTTACTATTATTAAGTATCTTATTTATTCTCTCCATAATAAACACCTCAAAGAATAATATCTACATAGAAATCATTCTAAAAACATCATTTTTTAAGCTTTCATCTTCTAAGAACTTTCCTCTATAAGTTGTTGTTACTGTTTTTGCACCTGGTTTTCTAACACCTCTCATGGTCATACACATATGTTCACCTTCTACAACTACCATTACACCTTGTGCATCTAAGTATTCCATTATAGAATCAGCTATTTCCGTTGTAAGCCTTTCTTGAAGTTGTGGTTTTTTTGAATAAACCTCAACACATCTAGCAAGTTTAGATAAACCTACAACCCTTCCATTTGGTATATATGCTATATGAACTTTTCCATAGAAAGGAACTAAATGATGCTCACACATAGAATAGAAAGTTATATCCTTTTCTAAAACAAGATCATTGCTATGAACTTCAAAAGTTTTACTTAAATGCTCCTTTGCATTCATTCCTATGCCTGAAAATATTTCTTCATACATTCTTGCAATTCTATCTGGAGTTTCTATTAAGCCCTCTCTATTAACATCTTCTCCTATTGCTTCAAGTATTAGTTTCATTCCTTCTCTTATCTTATCTTTATCGATCATTTTGCCCTCCATATTTAAAAGCTTATAATAGAACTTTCATATTTACTTTTTATTTCTTCTATTAAATCTTTTTCCCCAAAAAATTCTTCTTCAAATTGACTTACTCTCATTATTCCAAGAAGAGAATTACTTATAAAAATCCCTTCACTATTTCTTAAGTCTTCTATATTATAACATCCTTCTTCAACTTGAAAGTTATTCTTTATCCATCCTCTAATTATTCCATCTAAAAGCCCACAGCTAACCTTTGGAGTACATATCTTATTATTCTTAATAAAATATATATTACTAGTAGCCCCTTCTGTTAGCTCTCCTCTTTCATTTAAAAATATCACTTCATCAAAGCCTTCATCTTTAGCCTTTTCCTTTTCCATAATATTTTCAATATAGCAAGTGCTCTTTAAATAAGTTAACTTAGAGGTACTATTTCTTCTTACTTTACTAAGCTTTATGGAAAATCCTCTATTGTAATCTTCTATGCCATAAGGAATATCTCTAGTTGAATAAATTATATTTTTTTCAGTAAGAGTTATTTTTAAAGCCTTATTTCTTATTTTTTCATTTTTAATAAACTCTCTTAATTCATCTTCATTAATATTAAAAGGAATATTTAAATTTAAACATCCATCTTTTAGTCTTTCTAGATGTTCCTTTAAAAACACTCCATTATTTAATACAAGTATAGTTTCAAAAATTCCCCGTCCAAAAAAAACAGAAGAATCTATGGTAAGTAAACATTTTTCAACCATACTATAACCTTTTTTATTTTCTCCTATATAAATCACTTTATATCACAACCTAATTATAATACTCTCATTAAAGCCTTTGCCTTATCTAAAGTTTCCTCATATTCCATCTCTTCTTCTGATTCAATAGTTATGCCTCCACCTACTCCAAAATAAGCCTTATTATCTTTTGCTAATATAGTTCTTATTACTATATTAAAATCACAATTTCCTCTTAAATCAAAATAACCTATGGCCCCAGTATATATCCCTCTTCTAATGCCTTCTAGTTCCTCTATTATCTCCATACTTCTTATTTTAGGAGCACCTGTTATAGAACCTCCTGGAAAACATTCTCTTATACATTTTACAGAACTAACATCCTCCTTTAGTTCTCCTATAACTGTGGAAACTAAGTGAAATACTGTAGCATATTCCTCTAATTTAAATAATTCTGTAACCTTCACAGAAAAAGGTTTGCATACCTTACTTAAGTCATTTCTCTCTAAATCAACAATCATTAAAAGCTCTGATTTATCCTTTTCACTATTTAAAAGTTCTTTTTTATTCTTTTCATCTTCTAATTTATCTTTTCCTCTTGGTCTTGTGCCTTTAATTGGTCTTGTTTCAACCTTATTATTAAACACTTTTAAAAACCTTTCAGGAGAAGAACTTATAATTTGAAAACCTTCTAAATTTAAATAACAGGAAAAAGGGGCTTTATTTATACTTCTTAAACTTATATATGTATCAAAAGGATCAGAATTAAAATCACAAGAAAATCTCTGTGTTAGGTTTGCAATATATGTATGCCCTTCTTTTATGTACTCTTTAACCTTTTTTACCGAATTTATGTATTCTTCTCTTGAAAAATTTGAAGTAAACTCAGTATTTTTATCTAAGCTGATATTTAAATTTATATCCTTATCTTTTATTCTTTCATAAATATTAGCTATACTTTTTTCTGACTCTTCCTTAATTCCTAGGGCTGTTATATATGTTTTTTGATTTCTCAAATCAAATATTATTACATTATCATAAAATAAAAAATAACTATCTGGAATACACACATCATCCTTAGCACTTTTAGGCATATCTTCAATAACCCTTCCTATATCATAAGAAAAATAGCCCATAGCACCTCCTAAAAAAGGGATCTCACTATGATAATTTATTTTGTATTCTAAAATAAGCTCTTCTAATTTTTTAAAAGGATCTCCTAAGACTAGTTTTTCATCTATAAAAATCTCATTTCCCTTAGAGCTAAACTTTTTAAAAGGATTTAATCCTATAAATGAATATAAAGAAAATTCGCTATCTTCCTTTGAACTATCTAAAAATATACTGTTTATTTCATCTTTAAATAAAGAATATACCTCATGTGGCTTAAGCTTATTTTCTATTTCCTTAATTTTAAAATTCAAATTACTCACCTTTCTATAATCTTAAATTTCCTAGCATTATCAATAAAGTTTTTAAGCATTTCATGGCCATATTCAGTTAAAACAGCCTCTGGATGAAACTGTACTCCTTCTATATTGTACCTTTTATGCCTTATTCCCATAACTACCCCATCATCACTTAAGGCAGTTATCTCTAAATCTTCTCCTAAAGAATTTCTATCAACTACTAAAGAATGATATCTAGTTACATTTATATTATTTTTGATTCCCTTAAAAATCCCTTTTCCGTCATGAGTTATTTTGCTCACTTTTCCGTGGACTGGGAAATCCCCTTTTTTTATTTTACTTCCAAAGGAATATCCAATACATTGGTGACCAAGACATACACCTAAAATAGGAATCTTTCCCTTAAATTCCTCTATAATATTTAAACATTCTTTCATATCCTTAGGTGCTTTAGGTCCTGGAGATATTATTATTCCCTCTGGATTCAATCTTTTTATTTCTTCTATAGTTATTTTATCATTCCTCTTTATCTTTATATCCTCATTTAATTCCTTAAAATACCTAAGCAAATTAAACACGAAGGAATCATAGTTATCTATCATTAAAAACATTAATTCACCTCTAAAATATTTAGTTTAAAATCATTATATCAAAAACACCTAAAAAAAAATATGAATTTTATACCATTTATATATTTTAATCTTCTAATTGATAATCTTAAGTATTGTTATTACTTAATCTAAAGTTAAAAATTAATTTATTTTATTCTAATTTATATGTTAAAATATTTATACTACAAATTTTTTAAAATTAACAATATTATTCAAATAATTATTATACATACATTTATTTTTTTCAGTTTTAAAGGAGGGTTTACTATTAATATTAATGCAGAATTTCATTGTCACTCATTAGCTTCTGACGGAACACTATCTCCAAAAGAGGTAATTGCTGAAGCTAAAAAATCAGGTATATCTTTAATAGCTTTAACAGATCACGATATAACCTCTGGTCTTGATGAAGCAAAGGAAGCCGCAAAAGAACTAGATATTCAATTTATTCCTGGAATAGAACTTAGTTGTGAGCATAAAGGATCTACAATTCATGTACTAGGATATTTTAGAGATGATTCTTATAAATCTGAAGATTTTCAAAAGTTCTTAAATGAATTAAAGGATTCTAGAATAGGTAGAGCAAAAAAAATCGTGGCTAATTTAGAAAAATATTTTAATATTAAACTTGATTATAAAGATGTCTTAGCAAAGGGAAAAGGTGTTGTTGCTAGGCCTCATATAGCTCAATGCATAATAGAAGCTGGATATCCTTATGATTGGGAATATATATTTGATAACTTCATAGGAAATGATAGCCCAGCTTATGTCCCTAACAAAAAAATTTCTGTAGAAGAAGGAATAAATATATTAAAAGCTAATAATGCTATAACAGTGCTTGCTCATCCAAAGCTTATAAAAAGAGTTCCAGTACAGGAAGTTATGGAATTTCCTTTTGATGGTATAGAAGCTATTTACTATCAAAACACTAAAAAAGATACTGACTTCTTTATTTCATATGCTGTTCATCATGATCTTCTTATAACATGTGGTTCAGATTTTCATGGAGATCATGAAGGAGATGAAAGACATGGTCATGTTGGATGTATGAGTATACCAGAAGAATATGTTGAAAAATTCTTAAAAAAATATAATTGTAATAAAAAATAATATTAATGATTAAAATAATGGTAATATGGTTTAACTGCCAAATTACCATTATTTTTTTATAATCTCAAGTAATTTAATATTTTATTAAAAAAAGTATTTACATTTCAAAGAAAAAGAATATAATTTAATTGTAGGTATTAATTAATAATTAATATTAGTTGATTTTGATTGTTATAATTTTAACATATATTAGGTGGTGTTTTTATGAATTATTTAGAAGTAAAAAAAGATATTTATTGGGTTGGATCTTTAGATCCTGAATTAAGAGTTTTTGATATTATTATGTACACTCCTTACGGAACTACTTATAACTCATATGTTGTTAAAGGTAGTGAAAAAATAGCTGTATTTGAAACAGTAAAAGAAAAATGTTTTGATGATTACCTATCAAAACTTAATAGCTTAGGTATTGATCCTAAATCAATAGATTACATAGTTGTTGATCATACAGAGCCTGACCATGCTGGATCTGTTGAAAAATTACTTGAATTATCTCCTAAAGCTAAAGTTATAGGTTCAATGCAAGCTATAGAATTCTTAAAAGATATAGTTAATAAAGATTTTGAATATATAGTTGTTGGAGATAACGACACAATTTCATTAGGAAACAAAACATTACAATTTATCTCTGCACCATTTTTACATTGGCCAGATTCAATGTACACTTATATTCCAGAGGATAAAGCTTTAATAACTTGTGACTCTTTTGGAAGCCACTATTCTTGTGAAGAAGTATTTAATGACTTAGTTCCTAATGAAGAGGAATATTTAGATGCCTTAAGATACTACTATGATTGTATCTTTGGACCATATAAACCATATGTTTTAAAAGCTATAGATAAGATTAAAGATTTAGATATAGAACTTGTATGCCCAGGTCACGGACCTATCCTTAGACAAGATCCTTGGAAGATAATAAATACTTATAAGGAATGGAGTACTCCAGTAAAACCTAAAATAAATGGAGATAAAAAGGTTACTATTCCTTACGTATCAGCTTATGGTTATACTAAAGAATTAGCTGAAGAAATAGCTAAGGGAATACAATCTGAACATAATGTTGAAGTTAAATTATATGATTTAACTTATAGCAAGCAAGAAGATGTATTAGCTGACATAGGAGAATCAGATGGTATATTATTTGGATCACCAACAATAGTTGGAGAATTATTACCTCCTATTAGAATTCTTTTAGCTAACTTAAACCCTATTATTCACGGTGGAAAATATGCTGCAGCCTTTGGTTCATTTGGTTGGAGTGGTGAAGCTGTTCCAAGAATAGAAGCTAGATTAAAAGAATTAAAAATGAATATATTTGGACCTGGTTTAAGAATTAAGTTTAAACCATCAACAACTGAATTAAAAGAAGCTTTTGAATTTGGTAGAGATTTCTCAAGAACTATGTTTGGAGAAAAGGAACTTGATTATGCTCCAAATAATGCTACAGAAACTAAAGAAGTATTAACTGGAAATGGTAAAACAAGATATTGGAAATGTTTAGTTTGTGGTGAAATATTCGAAAGTCCAGTATGCCCTGAAGTTTGCCCTGTTTGTGGAGCTGGAAAAGAACAATTTATAGAAGTAGAAATGGATACTTTTGAAAAGAATGATACTAATGATAACTTCGTTATTATAGGTAATGGAGCTGCTGGATTCTACGCTGCTAAAACAATAAGAGAAATAAACAGTACAGCTTCTGTTAAATTACTTTCAAGTGAAGAAGTATCTTCTTACTCAAGACCAAATCTTTCAGATCTTTTAAATGAAGAAATGAATTTAGATACTTTCTACTTAGCTAAATCTTCTTGGTACAAAGAAAATAATATAGAAGAATTACTAGGAGTTACTGTTACTTCTATAGATAAAGATGCTAAAAAAGTAATCTTAAAAGATGGTACTGAAATACCATATACTAAACTTATATTAGCTAATGGTAGCCATAACTTTATTCCACCATTTAGAATTAAAAACAATGATGAAGAAGTTACTTTAAATTGTGAAAATATTCATGAGTTTAAAGGTATCTATTCTATTAAAGACTTAAAAGATACTTTTGATGTTAAAGAAGAAATGAAAGAAGCTAAGAAGGCTGTTGTTATAGGTGCTGGTCCTCTTGGATTAGAAGCAGCTTGGGAAATGAAACTTGCTGGATTAGATGTTACAGTAGTTGAATTCTTACCAAATCTTATGAATAACCAATTAGATCAAGAAGGTGCTGATATCTTTAAAAATCAAGTTTCTGATTGCGGAATAACATTCATAACATCAGAGGAATGTACTGAAATAATAACTAAAGATAGCAAATTAACTTCTTTAAAATTAAAGAGCGGAAAAACTTTAGATGCTGATATTCTTCTAGTTTCAACAGGTATTAGAAGTAATATAGAATTAGCTAAAGAAACTGGAATTGAATGCAATAGAGGTGTTATTGTTAACGAAAGAATGGAAACAAGTGTTAAAGACATATATGCTTGTGGAGATGTAGCTGAATTTAATGGTCTTGTTTACGGAAACTGGCCTGCTGCTATAGAAATGGGTAAAACTGCTGGTGCAAATGCATGTGAAGCAGAAAAAGCATTTGAAAACTTTACACCATCTATAATATTAGATGCTTTAAATACTCATGTATTCTCAGCTGGCTTAATAAGATTTAACGATTCTTCTTATGAAAAAATAAGTTCTAAAGATGAATCAAAAGGTCAATATACTAAACTATTCTTCAAAGACAACATCTTAGTTGGAGGAATTATAGTTGGTGATATTTCTAAAGCAGGACAAATAATAATAGCAATAGATAATAAACTATCTAAAGCAGCTGCTTTATCAAATGATTTACTATAAATAAAATAAAAAGTGACTATATAAAATTTATATAGTCACTTTTTATTTAAGTAAATATACTAAACTTAAGCTAAAATTGCTTAAACTATATGCTCTTTGTGCTTGTTATAAGCTTTTTTTATATTCTTCTAAAGCTTTTGCAAGTTGATCTGGACAAGATGTTCCTTTTCCTCTGCAATCTATTCCTTTTAATTTAGAAATAGCTTCATCAACATCTATTCCTTCAACAAGCTTAGAAACTCCCATTAAGTTTCCTGGACATCCATTTACAAAGCTAACACTTTTTATTTTGTTATCTTCGATTTCAAAATTAATCTCCTTAGCACAAACTCCTGTAGTCTTATAATTCATAAGTAAAATCTCCCCTATATTGCTAATTATGAAGATATATAAACTATTTTAAAGTAGCTATAACTTCAATCTCTATTTTAGCATCTTTAGGTAATTTAGCAACCTCTACAGCACTTCTTGCTGGTTGATTTTCTGTAAAATAAGTAGCATATACTTCATTCATTCTTACGAAATCATTCATATCACTTAAAAATACTGTAGTTTTTATTACTTTATCCATAGAAGTTCCCGCAGCTTCTAAGATAGCCTTTATATTTTCTAAGGATTGAGCTGTTTGTTCTTCAATTGATCCTGCCATTACCCCTGTTTCAGGATTTAGTGGAATTTGTCCTGAAGTATAAACAAAATCTCCTATTTTTATTCCTTGTGAATAAGGTCCAATTGCACCTGGTGCTTTGTTTGTTTTTATTATTTCTTTTGCCATATAAAACATCTCCTATTCTTCAACACATTACTTCTGATACTTTAATTTTAATACAGCAAAAATTTAAATTCAATGGATTATTACTATTTCTTCTCTTCTTCTCCCTCTGAACTAGTTATTTTTTTTGTGCAATTTTCTGATCCCTTATTCTCTTTCAATTCTACCTTATCAGGATTAGGATTATTTAATATTCCTCCCATAACTAATATTGATAAAAATAAAGTTACTATTTCATTATAATTTGACGGCAAAATGCTCAAATTGAACCCTTCAAGTATTAAAGGTATTAAAGCAAAGATAGCTAACCATAATCTATAGTTCTTTAGCATACTCCAATCATACATATAATCGCTTCCTTTTATAATATTCTACAATTTATTATATTCTTAGCATGATTTTATGGTTATTATCTAAAAAATAATAAAAATCTTTTTCTAACAAAGAAAAGTTTTTTATTTTTTCAAACTTAGTAATAACAAGACTTTCAAGATACTAATATTTATATCAAATATCCTAATTTAATTAAAATTTCTAAGAATTTTAGACTTTTATATAAAAAAATAAGACAACCTACATAAAAGGTTGTCCCATCATATTATTTGCTGCTAATTAAACTTTTTAACTTATCTAATTCTTTTTCTTCTTCAACATAAGAATAAACTCTAGTTATTAAAATCATAACACCAACTTTTATTATCTTAAATAATTTCATACATTCTTCTTCACTTTGATTATGTATTCCTTCACTTATTATGTTATATATCCTAGAGTTCTCTTTTATTAAGTCTGGAAGGTACTTATTATTCTTTATTCTATCTTTCATAGTAGTACCATCATTCTCATGTTCTTTACCTTCTGATATTATAATTAACTTTTCAAATGCTCTTCTAATATATAATAGACTAGCTATTCCATATCCGAATGATTCCATAACTAAAGCTTTATTTATATATTTACTTATCTCTTTAGATTCTTTATTTGAACATATTGATTTTAATTTTTTCAAATATTCTTGTCCATCTTCACTTAAAGCTGATGGGTATTGTCCAATTTTTATAACATCATTGTCAATCTTTTGATATATGCTATATCTCTTATGACTACGGTCAATACAACATTCATATTCTTCTATATATAGTTTGGCTCCCTTTATAAACATATCATCAAATGTATCAATAATTACTTCCCCTGTAGAAAATACTACATTAGGGTCATGTCTCTTTGAAGTACGTAAACTAGTCATATAATTAGCTATATTACTTTCTCTTTCTTTAAACCAATCACTTTTCTCAAAAGTTGTATTTTTTCCACACTCTGTGCAATATCCATTAAAATTTTTATTTTTTCTATTTAATATTTGTGTGCAAAAATCTTCATACATTTTTTTCTCATATAAATTCATAATACACCTCTCTACTCCTAAAGTGTTCCATAAAACCTTTTTCTATTTTTATCTATATAATCATATATATTTTTTCTTTTATTGTATTTGACTTTTTCTTTTTTTATTATATTTTTCTTAAAGTTAAATGAAAGATTATCATTTAATTCATGCTTTATACCTTCTTCAACAACCTCTTTTTTATAAATATGTATATTTAATTATTAAGTATATACATTTCCTAATATATCACACACATTTATTATTGTCATAATTTAATAATGTTACATTACAAGCATGTCCTAACCCTTTATTTTTTATATTAATATAAACAAGTGTAATTAATCCTCATTCATAATAATCATCAAATGTATCTTTTTCATCAATAATCCATATCGACTCCCCTATTGTATTCATAATTTCTTCTTTCGAAATTTTATAATCTAAGCAAGGAATAACGCGTAGTCTTCTCTCCTCAGATAATAATACATATTCTTTTAATCAAATTTAATATAGCTTATCTAAAATAAAAAAGAGGTTGTCCCTCTCTGGTATAAATTACAGTAATGTTATTTGACCTTGAAATATGAATTTTATCTAATATAATATATCCTGTAAAACAATTATAGAGCTTACATCATCTAAATTTATCTTTTCTTTTTTACACATCTTCTTGAGTTCTTGATAATCATCATAATCTTTAACTACCACACTAACCTGACCTAAATTAAACTTTAAATCTCCTGGAACTCTCCACTCTCTTTCATGTGTCCAATCTATAATATTATCGTCATCAGATAAATCATATGATACTATCCTCCAATACTGCTCTCGTGTCAAATATTCTTTAGCCTCATTTGTCTTATCATATATAACTGGTCTACCACCTTTTTCATATATGTACTGTTTATCAAATGATAATCCAAACGGATGATATCTTACTTTGGGATTTTTAGAATTTTCTTCTAATTCTTCCTCGTAAATAATATTTTCCGATAATGAATATAGTGGTGTTTCTTGAAAGCAAACTGCTTTCATATTGCCTACAATAAAGCCACTTTTAGTAGTACTACCTTTTAGTTTCTTCTCCTTTAAAATTTTAACTAATACCTCTAAAGCACTTAAATCTTTCCCATCTATTTTCGCCTCTTTTGTTAAATGCGTTACAGCTTTAGTCATATCACTTCTTCTACTTATTCTTTTCCACCAATCTTCTACTTTCAATTTATTTTCCACCTTTTAATTATTTAATCACACTAAAGTATTTCTTTTTTTATTTGAACAGTATGTTCACGATTCATAAAGTCTAAAAGTTCCTTTTTATTATACAACTTAGATATATCTGAAATATCACCAATATCAAGTATAAAATTATCATCAACAACTTTATTTTCAAAAGCAATCCTGTATTCATATTGATAAGAGTAAGATTCATCTTTCCAAAATGCTATATTATTTAAATTTTTATCTATATCTTGGATTCTATCTAAACAATTTTTATCCATATCGGTATAATTCACTGGTCTTCTTTGTATCTCTATACCCTCATTCTTACAACTTTTAATAACCCTATCAATAAATGCTGACATATTAGTTATAATTAATCCAGAATTCCAATAGCTCTCACTATACATTTTTTCTAATATATTAGAAAATTTCAAATTACATGATACTGTAGATTCATCCTCCTTTTTAAAAGTCAAATCTTCAACTTTAATTCCAGTAATACAGAATACAGGCATTTTTTCTATATCTTCAACCGATATCAATACAGTTTTATCTTTATATCTATAATATAACTTTTTAGTCTCCTTATCATAACAATCTATACAACATTGTGTTAACCTATATTTTCCTTCTATTATATCCCCCATAGATTTATCCCCAGTTTTTCTTTCTTGGTCTGAGTAAAATTTTAAATTTTTACAATACAATTCACCTTTTTGTAGTTTTTTTAAATTTTCAACTTCTCCAAATTTAATCATAAACACAACATTATTCTTAAAATTATTTAAAAACTCCATAAATATTCACCTATTCTTTATTTTTAATTAAAATTTCCATATTTTTATATTATAATACAATTAATACAAAAAAGTAAATCATTATACTTTACCTAATATACAAGTTACTTCAGAAGTCCTTGCAATTCTTCCTAACTTATTTATTTTAAATCTTATATTTCAACATCAACATTTTGTAAAAAGTAGTCAAATGTTTCTACATCATTATTAGTTCTCATTAATTTAAAGCAAAGTTTATCCATATCTGATAAAAAAAGATTTTGAGTTGTAGTAAGAATTATATACAATATAGGTTTAAAATGTAAGTTTCATGCTATTATTAGTGGTTTATATTTACATTTAATTCTGATACTTTCATATCAAATTGTTGTATTTTTTGTTTAGCAATTCTTTTTCTAACCATAAAAAAGATACCTCCTTATATTATTTAATCATGGAATTTTTATTTCTTAACCATGAAGTAACTTAATATAAAAAAGTATCTTTTATACAAATTTCTATTAATTTTTTACTAAATATCAGCCATTATAAGCTTAGCACTTTCTGTATTTGTAGCTAGTGGAACCT
>ERZ1463036.75-NODE-75-length-22825-cov-44.491129_pt1 | contig 22825 bp, 19 predicted proteins | sample MGYA00564485_ERZ1463036 | MGnify/ENA primary metagenome ERZ1463036 (study PRJEB39244, sample SAMEA3635127) | Helicobacter pylori | study: EMG produced TPA metagenomics assembly of PRJEB11511 data set (Assembly of a 5300-year-old Helicobacter pylori... | reverse complement strand
TTTGAAGTTATATCATAAACAATTCTGTTTACTCCTTTAACTTCATTTACAATTCTTCTTGACACTAAGTCTAATAGTTCATATGGAATTCTTGCCCATTCTGAAGTCATAGCATCACTTGAAGTAACAGCTCTAAGTGCTATTGTGTGACAATAAGTTCTTTCATCTCCCATAACTCCAACAGATTTTATGTTTGGAAGACAAGCAAAGTATTGCCATATAGTTTCATCAAGATTTGCATTAGCTATTTCTTCTCTGAAAATTGCATCTGCTTCTCTTACTATTTCAAGCTTTTCCTCAGTTATTTCACCAAGAACTCTAATTGCAAGTCCTGGTCCTGGGAATGGCTGTCTCCATACTAACTTGTGAGGTATTCCTAGTTCTTCTCCTACTGCTCTAACCTCATCTTTAAATAATTCTCTTAAAGGTTCTATTAAATCAAATTCCATATCTTCTGGAAGTCCTCCAACATTATGGTGTGACTTAATTACAGCTGAAGTATCTGTTCCACTTTCAACTATATCTGGATAAATTGTTCCTTGAACTAAGTAATCAATATCTCCAACCTTTTTAGCTTCTTCTTCAAATACTCTAATGAATTCTTCTCCAATAATTTTTCTCTTAGTTTCTGGATCTGAAACTCCTTTAAGTTTTCCTAAGAATCTATCTTGAGCATTAACCCTTATAATATTCATATCAAATTCTTTCTTAAATACTCTTTCAACTGTATCACCTTCATCTTTTCTTAAAAGACCGTGATCTACAAATATACAAGTTAAATTATGTCCTATAGCTTTATGAACAAGCATAGCAGCAACTGATGAATCAACTCCACCTGATAATGCACATAAAACTTTTTTATCCCCAACTAACTCTTTTATTTCTTTTATTTTATCTTCAGCAAATGAAGCCATTGTCCAAAGGCTTTCTAAGCCACAAATTTCATGTAAAAAATTTTGAAGCATTTTTTGTCCAAATGGAGTATGTTCAACTTCTGGGTGGAATTGAACTCCATAAAGATTTTTTTCTTCATTTTCCATAGCTGCAATTGGACATACTTCTGTATGTGCTATTATTTTAAATCCTTTTGGTGCTTCGCTTATGTAATCTGTATGACTCATCCAACAGATATCTTTTTCGTTTATTCCTTTAAATAATCTTGATGAATTATCTAGGTTTATTTCTGTTTTTCCATATTCTCTAACTGGAGCTGTTGATACTTTTCCACCTAAAGTGTGAGCCATAAGTTGATCTCCATAACATATTCCAAGTACAGGAACTCCTAATTCAAATATTTCTTCTGAAACTCTTGGAGCACCATCTCCATATACACTGTTTGGTCCACCTGTGAATATTATTCCCTTAGGATTTTTTGCTTTTATTTTTTCAATTGTGTAATTATAAGGTATTATTTCACAATAAACTCCACATTCTCTTACTCTTCTTGCTATTAGCTGATTATATTGTCCACCAAAGTCAACAACTAAAACTAAATCTTTCTTCATGAGCTCCTCCTAGATACTTTTTTAAATATATTTTTTATTCTATTTATAAATAAATTATATCATATTAGAGAAAAATTTTCTCCATAAATACGAACATTTTTATTTTTTTTAAAATCATTCTTCGACTTTTATATTTTATAAATTTTTATTCATTTATTAATATCTTAAGTTACTATAATTATTTTTTACTTTATAATTATTTACTAATGCTATAGTTTGGTGCTTCCTTTGTCATATTAATATCATGTGGATGACTTTCTCTAAGTCCCGCTGATGTTTGAACAACAAAAGTTGCTGTTTCATATAAAGTATTTAAATCTTTTGCTCCTAAATATCCCATTCCGGCTCTTATGCCTCCAAGCATTTGGAATATTGTATCAGCAACGAATCCTTTATAAGCTACTCTACCTTCAATTCCTTCTGGAACTAATTTTTTATTTCCTGATTGGAAATATCTATCCTTTGAACCACAAGCCATAGCTCCAAGTGATCCCATACCTCTATAAACCTTATAGCTTCTACCTTGATATATTTCTACTTCTCCAGGTGCTTCATCACATCCAGCAAATAATGAACCCATCATTGCTGCACAAGCTCCAGCTGCTAAAGCTTTAACTATATCTCCTGAATACTTTATTCCACCATCTGCGATTACTGATACCCCGTATTTTTTAGCTACCTCAACACAATCCATAACTGCTGTAAGTTGAGGAACTCCAACTCCAGCAACAACTCTTGTTGTACATATTGATCCAGGTCCTATACCAACTTTAACACAATCAGCTCCAGCTTTTATTAAATCTTCTGTAGCTTCTGGTGTAGCAATATTTCCTGCTATAACTTGAAGTTCTGGATATTTTTCTTTAACTCTTCTTACTCCCTCTAATACACCTCTTGAGTGTCCATGAGCTGTATCTATAGTAATTACATCTACCTTAGCTTTAACTAGAGCATCTACTCTGTCCATCATATCAGCAGTAACACCAACTGCAGCACCACATAATAATCTTCCTTGACTATCTTTAGCTGCATTTGGGAATATCTTTGCTTTTTCTATATCTTTAATTGTGATAAGTCCTTTTAAATTACCTTCGCTATCAACTAGGGGAAGTTTCTCTATCTTATGTTCCTTTAATATTTCCTTTGCTTCATCTATTGTTGTTCCTTCTTTTGCTGTAATTAATTCTTCTGAAGTCATAACATCTTTTATTTTTTTTGAGTAATCATCCTCAAATGTTATATCTCTATTTGTAAGAATTCCAACTAATTTTCCGTCAACTGTTATTGGAACTCCTGATATTCTATATTGACCCATTAATTCTTCAGCATCTTCAAGTGTATGTTCTGGTGATAAAAAGATTGGATCTGTTATTACTCCATTTTCTTGTCTCTTTACCTTATCAACTTCTTTAGCTTGAGCCTCAATGCTCATATTTTTGTGGACTATTCCGATTCCACCTTCTCTAGCTATTGCTATAGCCATTTTTGATTCAGTTACTGTATCCATACTAGCACTTAATAGTGGTATATTTAATGTTATTTTTTTTGTTAATTTAGTTTTTAATGATACTTCACTTGGTAATACCTCTGATTTATTTGGAACTAATAATACATCATCAAAAGTGTATGCTTGTTTTAATATTCTAGCCATATTTATTTCCTCCCCATTTAACTTCTACTAATTTTATGTATAAAAAAAACACATTAACTTCCTTAAGTGAAGTTAATATGCCATGTTATATTAGTATATAAATATTATACTAATTTGGTATATTAAATCCACTCATAGTCAGAAATTTAAGGTTTCTGGTAGATACTCCTTGCCATATTCAAGGTATATACGAGTTTTATTTATGCCTTCTAAAATTAAATTAAACTTATTATAAATTACATTTTTTTTAAAGTCAATAATCTATTTATAATAAACTAATTCTTTATTTTATTGAAAACATATACATAATTATTTTCCTTATTTTTTAATAAATTATTCAAATAAAACAGGCATAATCCAAAAATTATGCCTGTTTCTTATCTTACTCTTAATACATTCCATCCATTCCCATTCCACCTGGAGCCCCTACTGGCTCTTCTTTTTTAGGAATATCAACAACAGCTGCTTCTGTTGTTAAGAAAGTAGAAGCTACTGAAGCTGCATTTTGAAGTGCTGATCTTGTAACCTTAGTTGGATCTACTATACCAGCTTTAATCATTTCTTTATATTCTCCTCTTAATGCATCATATCCAACACCTGGTTCACTATTTCTAACCTTATCAATTATTACTGAACCTTCAACACCTGCATTAGTTGCTATTTGTCTCATTGGCTCTTCAAGCGCTCTTACTATTATATCAATACCAACTTTAGTATCATAAATATCTGATGTTAATTCTGATACTTTATTTAGTACATTAACGTAAGCAGTACCACCACCTGCAACTATACCTTCTTCAACAGCTGCTTTTGTTGCATTTAAAGCATCTTCTATTCTAAGTTTTCTTTCCTTTAACTCAGTTTCAGTTGCAGCACCAACTCTAATTACCGCTACTCCACCTGATAATTTTGCAAGTCTTTCTTGTAATTTTTCTTTATCAAACTCTGAAGTTGTTTCTTCAAGTTGAGCTTTTATTTGATTAACTCTTGCTTTTATTTCTTCTGAATTACCTTTTCCATTTACTATTGTAGTATTATCCTTAGTAATTTTAATGCTTTCTGCTTCTCCTAGCATATCTAAAGTTACTTCTTTTAAATCTCTTCCAAGTTCTTCTGAAATAACTTCTCCACCAGTAAGAACAGCTATATCTTGAAGCATTTCTTTTCTTCTATCTCCAAATCCTGGTGCCTTAACTGCTATACAAGTAAATGTTCCTCTTAATTTATTAACTACTAATGTAGCCATAGCTTCCCCTTCTATGTCTTCAGCTATAATTAAAAGTTTTCTTCCAGATTGAACTATTTGCTCTAATATAGGCAGTATTTCCTGTATGTTTGTAATTTTTTTATCAGTTATTAAAACATATGGATTATCAAGAACCGCTTCCATTTTCTCTGTATCAGTAACCATATACGCTGATACATATCCTCTATCAAATTGCATACCTTCAACAACATTTAATTCTGTTCCCATTGATTTTGATTCTTCAACAGTTATAACCCCTTCATTACCTACCTTTTCCATAGCATCTGCAATAAGTGTTCCTATTGTTTCATCAGCTGCTGATATAGCTGCAACTCTTGCTATATCCTCTTTTCCGTTTACTGGTTTTGAAATTGCTTTTATTTCTGAAACTGCTTTTTCAACAGCCATATTAATTCCTGTTCTTATAAGCATTGGATTAGCTCCTGCTGTTACATTTTTTAATCCTTCTCTTATAATAGCTTGTGCTAAAAGTGTAGCTGTTGTAGTTCCATCTCCAGCCACATCATTAGTCTTTGTAGCAACTTCCTTAACAAGTTGTGCCCCCATATTTTCATATGGATCTTCAAATTCAATTTCTCTAGCAATTGAAACACCATCGTTAGTTATAAGAGGTGATCCAAATTTTTTATCTAAAACTACATTTCTCCCTTTTGGTCCAAGTGTTACCTTAACAGTATCAGCTAACTTATCAACACCTTTTTGCATTGATCTTCTTGATTCTTCTCCAAATTTTATCATCTTAGCCATAAAACATCCCTCCTATTCAACTATTGCAAGTATATCTTCTTGCTTTAAAATTATATATTCTTCTCCATCTAACTTAACTTCTGTTCCTGCATATTTTGAGTAAAGTACTTTATCTCCAATCTTTACTTCCATATCAACTCTTTTGCCATCGCAAATAGCTCCAGGACCAACTGCAATAACTTCTGCCTCTTGTGGTCTTTCTTTTGCTGTACCTGCTAAAACTATTCCACTTTTTGTTTTTTCTTCTGCTTCTAATCTTTTTATAACAACTCTATCTCCTAATGGTTTTATAGCCATTAAAAACCCTCCTTTTACTTTTATTTTGTTAGCACTCTATAATCTTGAGTGCTAATTCTAATACTATATTATATTTTATATAAAATAAATTCAAACTCTACTTAAAATATTTTTATCCAAATTTTATTATTTATTCCTAATTATATTGATTTAATTTTATTTTACTTTAATTTTCTCTAAATTTCATAAATTTATAAATAATTACTTCCTATTTAAATTTATACTCTCAAATTCATTTATTGTATCATTATCTATAATTGATTTTTTACAACCTGAATTGTTTAATTTATTAAATATAGATTTAGCTCTAATAGATGGTACAATTGTTCCTGCACCATTTATACATCCACCTTCACACATCATACCTTCAATAAAATTACCATTTAATCTTCCAATCTTGGCCATTGCCATAGCCTTTTTTATCTCATTTCCACCTGCTACTTTTACAGGATTAAAATCTATATCTATATTTTTGTCTCTTATATAACTTTCTATTGATGAAGTAAGTCCCCCGTGCATCCCAAATCCTCTACCAAATATAGATGCGTCACAAACTTCTTCATCTTCACATTCCCAAGGATTAACACCAAATGCATCAAATAGCGCTGTAAGCTCTTCAAAAGTCAATACGTAATCTATAGCATCCTTAACCCCCTCCTTTACCGATTCACTTTTTTTAGCCGTACACGGTCCTATAAACACTACCTTTGCATCCTTATCTCTATTTTTAATTAGTCTTCCAATAGCAACCATAGGTGAAACAGTATTTGATATATTTTCTTTTTGATCTCCATAAAGCTTTTCTATATATGTTAAAAATGCAGGACAACATGAGTTAGTCATATATTTTTTTCCTTCATTTATTCTTTCTTTAAATTCTTCACATTCATGAATTGTAACTCCATCAGCTCCGCAAGCAGCTTCTATCATATCAACAAATCCTAATTTTTTAATTGCACTTTTTATTTGTCCATAAGTTATTTTAGCACCAAACTGACCTGTAATTGTAGGTGCAACTACTGCATACATCTTTCTTTTTCTAGCAAGCCTTTTAGCAACAGGAACTATTAAACTCTTATCTGATATAGCTCCAAAAGGACATGCTTGCATACATGCACCACAATTTACGCATAATTCTTCTTTTATTACAGCTTTTCTATCTTCTTGTTTCATAGTTACTGCTCCTGTTGGACATGCCTTTCTACAAGGCCTCATAACTTCTGATACAGCATCGTAAGGACAAGCTTTTTTGCACATTCCACACTCCTTACAAAGTTCTTGATTTATATAAGCTCTTCCACTTATTACTGTTATTGCTCCAAAGTTACATGCCTCTTTACATTTGTGTGCTAAACAATTTCTACATGAATCTGTAATATTATATTTATTTATTGGACACCTATCACAAGCAGCCTCAATTACATATATTATTTGTTCGTCTGGTCTTATATCAATAAGCTCACCATCTTCTATATCTCCATTAGACAGAAATCCTGATGCAAGTTTTGCCCTTTCTTGAACTATAGCCCTTTCTTTATATACACAACATCTATAAATAGCTTTATCACCCTTTATAATCTTATAAGGAATTTTCTCTATTTCCCCTTTAGTTAACATATCTCTTTTGGCAAGTTTTGCTACCTCAGTTAAAACTTCATGTTTTAACTTATTTAATTGAGTTTCAAATTGAAACATAAATTAACCCCCAAATTAATCATTACTATAATATTTTACCATATTTTGTAAATTAAATAAATAGTATTTTTCTCTCTTATTAATTTCTTCTTTTGCTTGGAGTAATATTTATTGATATAATATTAATAGGATATTAATATAAATTTCTTTATAAAAGGAGGTATTTATTTGATAACTAGATTAACTTGCGAACTATGCGATAGAATAGTTCCTGAATTAACGGAACATCATTTAATACCTAAAGAAAAGGGTGGAAAAAACTTAGATACTGTTATGCTTTGTACTACATGCCATAAACAAATACACGCTTTGTATACAAATAAAGAACTTGCAGCAAGACTTTTTTCAATTAATAGACTTAGAAATGATGAAAATATTAAAAAATATCTTAATTTTATAGTTAAGATTCCCGGAGATACAATAATACCAATTAAAAAATGTAAAAATAGAAGAAAACGTGCTTAACGTTAAAATATAAAAAGGACTAATTTAAAAATTAATTAGTCCTTTTTACTTCCTAATCTATTTTTATATTATTCTCTCTTGCATAATAAAAAAGATATTGTTGTGCAAATCCTGATAAACCCTTAAACTTATCCCTTGCAAATATTCTTATCTTATTTAAAGAACCTTCTTCTGCATTATAAAAATACATCATCGCTCTTTTAACCCAAACATCAACGGGAAAAGCTGAATATTTGCTCATTGAAAATAACATTATACAATCAGCAACTTTTGCTCCTACCCCTTTAAATTCTTGAAGAGCTACATGGCATTCATCATCAGTTAATGATGTTATTCTACCTAAATTATATATACCGTCACTATTTTCTAAATCTTCATTTATTCTATATACAGTATCAACAATATACTTACTTCTAAATGAAGCTCCAGTTTCTCTTATTTCATCTTCTGTAACATCCTTTAACATCTCTGGTGTTGGGAAAGTATAAAACACCTCTCCATTATACTCAATTTTTTCTCCCCATCTTTCACTTATTTTCTTTATAGTCTTTTTAATTGAAGGTATACTATTTCTAGCTGATATTATAAAACTTATAACAAGTTCAAATGGATCTTGGTTTAAAAGTCTTATTCCATAACCAAAATCAACTGATTTTTTTAATATTGCATCCTTTGAAAGTTCTTCTTTTATTTTGCTATAATCTCTTTCTAAATCAAAATATGTAAGCCATATATTATTAAAATCTTCTTTATTTGAATTTAAAATAGTAACTTTATCTCCATCTTGCACTACTTCTATAACCCTTCCGTAAGCTATTACTATGTAATCAAGTTCTGATTTTTTTTCCCATCTAAAACATTGTCCACACTCTAATATTTGCTTTATATTGAAATTTTTAACTCCTTCTAATATAACTTTATTATCTGCAAAAATAACTTCTTTAAAATCCATATTATTCTCTCCTTTTCTTATCTATTGTTTTCATTTACTATATCATCCAAAATAGATGCTGCTGTTTCTATAATAAACTTACAACTTCTATCATCATCTTCTCTTTTATGCTTTATATCTATGCAATTTAAGCTTTTAAATTCTTTATAAAATCTATTCAGAAATTCTGCTGAAAGCTCCCTAACTATTGGACTTTCATGCCCCCTATCATTAGTAAAAATAATTCCAATAACAGCTATTGCCCCTGTTGCGGCACCACATGAAGAACCAATCCCCATTCCTCCTCCAAAAGATGCCATCATTTTAAAATAATTTTTATTAAGTCCTAAATTATATTCTTCATTTGCAGCATATAATATACATTCTGCACAATTTAAATCATGTTCTATATTCCAAAATTTTAACGCTTTATCTATAAGCAAATTTAACACCACCAGTAATTATTATTCTCTAATTATATTTATTAATTATATCACAAATATTTGTTTATTTTATATCTTATAATTTATTAATTTTATATTTACACAAAACCTTAACTTAAGTTTTACAAATACTTTATAAGGAACTATTTTAATAATTAATACCATTTTACAATATAAATATATTCTAAAAAAACAGACACTTATTTAAAGTGTCTGTTTTTTATTATTTTATAAAGTATGTATTATTTCCTGATATCCATTCATTAATATTTTTTTCAAGTTCAACATTTTGATTAGCTATTACTTTTATATATTCAGGTTTCCACTGATCAGTTATTTTTGTAAACTTACTTTTTCTAACCCAAATTTTATTTATATCATTATATTTTATATTTTTATCTTTAATCTTTAATGTATATGTATCTTCAGCACCTTTAGCAAAATCATCTCCCGGATTATCTAATTGCCATTCTTGCTTGCTTCCATCTTTTGTTTCTATACCAAAGTAAATATAATCATCAGTTCCAGCATCCTTTTCATTGGCTGTTTTTATCATTACAACTAATTCACTTAAATTTTTATCAATTGAATCACTATTGAAAGTTACATCATGCAAAAATCTATATATATATCCTGCTGTTCCCTTTTGAGTGTTAGATAAAGTTATTTTAGCTGCATAATCCCAATCATCCCAGCTACAACTCATATTAGCATGGCTATAATATAATGATTTTGCTTTTTTAGCAAAACCTCTACAATATTCTTTAGACCAAACATTAAAATCCTTGTCTTTTATAATACTTTGATAAAATTCTTCATTTGTTTTACTTCCTGAAGTTTCTATTTTATAATTTTCTTTTCTTTCTTCTGCAAAAGTTTCAAATTTAACATGTCCTAAACTATCAACTGCAGTAACATTTGATGGATGATATGGTGTATCTATATCACCAAAATAATGCATAGCTTCCCCTAAATAAAAAGCGGCTTTTTTATAATTTCCCTTTTTCCACTCATTTCTTGCTAAAGCTGAACATTTTCTTAATTGTGATTCCCCTGTATCTGGTATTGAATAAGCTAAATACCATTTATTATCTTTTGTAAAGTTATTTTCTGTATCTGGATCCCAGAAATGATCTTGATATAAATCATACTCATTAGGATCATAATCTGGATATGTAGAACCTAATTGCAATTCATGTAAATTACTCTTTAATATGTTTAAATTTTTTCTTATTATTTCTGGTTCATTATTTGACAAATCATTCTCTAAAACTTTAATTGCTTGAGTAACTATCATAGAATGGGTTCCTGTCCCATCAATTTTTCCATCCCAAGCATAAGCTTTAATTGTACTTCCAATCCAAACAGAACTCGTCAGCAAAATAAATGCTAACCCCTTAAATAATTTTTTATTCAATTTTTTACACCATCTTTCTTCATTTGTTTTTTAATTTATTATAAATAAATTTCTATGTAAAGTATAATAATAAATTAAGGAGATAATAAATTTATTATCTCCTTATTAAAAGTGTAGTTTTATCAAGTGTAGTTTTTAATTGTGTATAAAATAAGTTATTATTTACTATAATCGAAGAATCCTTTTCCTGTTTTTCTTCCAAGCCATCCAGCTCTAACATACTTTCTTAAAAGGCTTGATGCTCTATATTTATTATCCCCTGTTTCTGTATATAAAACATCCATAATAGCAAGACATACGTCTAGTCCTATTAAATCTCCTAATGCTAAAGGTCCCATTGGGTGGTTAGCACCATATTTCATAGCTGTGTCTATATCTTCTGCTGAGGCTATTCCTTCTTGAAGGATAAATGTTGCTTCATTAATCATTGGAATTAAAATTCTGTTTACTACAAATCCTGGAGCTTCTGCTACTTCTACAGGCTCTTTTCCAATTGCTACTGATAATTCTTTAACTGCATCAAAAGTTTCTTGGCTTGTAGCTATTCCTCTGATGATTTCAACTAGCTTCATTACTGGAGCTGGGTTAAAGAAGTGCATTCCGATAACTTTATCAGGTCTTCCTGTAGCTGATGCAACTTCTGTTATTGATAATGATGAAGTATTTGAAGCTAAGATAGTTTCTGGTTTACATATTTTATCTAACTCAGCAAATATTTCTTTTTTAATTTTCATATTTTCGATAGCAGCTTCTACTACTAAATCACAATCTGCAGCTAAAGCCATATCAGTTGTTCCTGAAATTCTGCTTAAGATTTCTTCTTTAGCTTCTTCAGTCATTTTTCCTTTAGTAACTAGTCTAGTAAGATTTTTGTTGATTCCTGATAATCCTCTTTCAACAAATTCATCTTTTATGTCTCTAACTATTACTTCATAACCTTTTTGTGCGAAAGCTTGAACTATTCCAGCTCCCATTGTTCCAGCACCTAAAACAAATACCTTTTTCATTTTCGTACCCTCCTAAAATTCAAGTTGAAAGTTATTATTTTACTTCTTTGAACTGAGCTATAAGCTCTGGTAATACTTTATTTATATCTCCAACTATTGCATAATCAGCAATTTTCATAATTGGAGCAGTTTCATCTTTATTAATTGCTATAATCATATCTGAATCTTGCATACCAGCTGCGTGTTGAATAGCTCCTGAGATACCACAAGCAATATATATATTTGGTCTTACAGTTTTACCAGTTTGACCAACTTGGTAATCTCTTTCTATCCATCCTTTATCAACAGCTCCTCTTGAAGCTGCTACTGATCCTTCTAAAACTTCTGCTAATTCATGTAATTTTTCGAAGTTTTCTTTGCTTCCCATTCCTCTACCGCCAGCTACGATAAAGTTAGCTTCACTTATATCTACAACTTCTTTAGTTTCTTTTACTATTTCAACAACTTTAGTTCTAATATCAGCTTCAGTTAAATTAACTTCAACTTCTTCAACCTTAAAGTTTGAATTTTTTTCTTCTACTTTTGCAAAAACTCCAGGTCTTACTGTAGCCATTTGTGGTCTATGGTCTGGACAAGCAATTGTTGCCATTAAGTTTCCACCAAATGCTGGTCTTGTAGCTAAAAGATCTCCATTTTCAACTACAACATCTAATTGTGTACAGTCAGCAGTTAATCCTGTTGATAATCTTGCTGCAACTCTTGGTCCTAAATCTCTTCCTATAAAAGTAGCTCCTATAAATAATATTCCAGGTTTTCTTTCATTAGCTAAGTCGCAAATAACTTTTGTATATCCGTCAGTTGTATAATGTTCTAATAAAGCATTATCACATACGATAACTTCATCAGCACCATTTTCTCCTAATGTATTTGCTAAACCTTTTATATCTTTACCTAATAATAAAGCTGTAAGTTTAACTCCTAATTTATTTGCAATTTTTCTACCTTCACCTAATAACTCTAATGATACTTTTTGTAATTCGCCTTCTCTTTGTTCAGCAAATACCCAAACGCCATTGTAATCTGCTATATTCATTGTTAAATTACCTCCCAAATTTAGATGTAGTGTTTTTCTTTTAATTTTCCGATAACGTATTTAGCTGCGTCTTTTGGACCTTCTTTAATTAATTCGCCAGCGCCCTTCATTTCCTTAGTCATTGACTTCTTAACCTTTGTTGGTGATCCTTTAAGACCTAATTCTGCCTTATCTACATCTATATCATCTGCTGACCAGATTGTGATTTTTGAATCCTTTGTATCAAATATTAATCCAACATTCATGTATCTTGGCTTATTTAATTCTTCTATTGCAGTTAAAAGACATGGTGTATTAACTTTTATTAATTCATATCCATCTTCTAATGCTCTATTTATTAATAATCCATCTTCTTCAACTTTTACATCTTGAACATAAGTTACTTGTGGAATATTTAAATGTTCTGCTATTTCTGGTCCTACTTGAGCTGTATCTCCGTCAATTGCTTGTCTACCAGCAAATATTATATCGTATTCTAACTTCTTAATAGCTCCTGCTAATGCTTTTGAAGTTGCTAATGTATCAGCTCCTGCGAAAGCTCTATCTGTTATAAGTACTGCTTCATCAGCTCCCATACATAAAGCTTCTCTTAATGCACTTTCTGCTTGTGGAGGTCCCATACTTACTACAGTAACCTTTGCTCCATTATTTTCTTTTATTTGAAGTGCTGCTTCTAAAGCATGTTTATCTTCTGGATTTATTATTGATGGTACACCATCTCTTATAAGTGTTCCTGTTTTAGGATCTATTTTTACTGCTGTTGTATCTGGAACTTGTTTTAAACAAACTACTATATTCATTATTAAAAGGCCTCCCTTATCTTAACTTGCTTCCTGCGATAACCATCTTTTGAACTTCTGAAGTTCCTTCATAAATTTCTGTTATCTTAGCATCTCTCATCATTCTTTCAACTGGATATTCTTTAGTGTATCCATATCCTCCGAATAATTGAACTGCTTTAGTTGTTACTTCCATAGCTACATCTGCAGCAAATAATTTTGCTCTTGCAGCATCAACTGAATATGGAAGTCCTGCTTGTTTTTTGTATGCTGCTTTGTATACTAAGTTTCTTGCAGCTTCTATTTTTGTATCCATTTCAGCAACCATCCATTGTAATCCTTGGAATGCTGTTAATGATCTTCCGAATTGTTTTCTTTCTTTCATATAGTTAATAGCTTCTTCTAAAGCTCCTTCTGCAATTCCTAAAGCTTGAGATGCGATACCAATTCTACCACCATCTAAAGTTTTCATTGCAATTCCAAATCCTCTACCTTCTTGTCCAATTAGGTTTTCTTTTGGAACTATACAATTTTCCATAATTAATTCTGTAGTTGATGATGCTCTTATACCCATCTTATCTTCTACTTTACCAATTGAGAATCCTGGGAAATCTTTTTCAACTATAAATGCTGATATTCCTTTTGTTCCTTTTGATTTATCTGTCATAGCAAATATTATGAAAGTTTCAGCAACTCCACCATTTGTTATGAATATCTTTGATCCATTTAAGATATAGTTATCTCCATCTAAAACTGCAGTTGTTTGTTGTCCTGCTGCATCAGTACCAGCACCTGGTTCTGTTAAACCGAATGCTCCAATTTTTTCTCCCTTTGCAAGAGGTATTAAATATTTTTCTTTTTGTGCTGGCTTACCAAATTCATTTATTAATGAAGCACAAAGTGAAGTGTGAGCTGAAAGTATAACTCCTGTTGTACCACATACTTTTGATAATTCTTCAACTGCTAAGATATATGAAAGTACATCTCCACCAGCTCCACCAAATTCTTTACTAAAAGGTATTCCCATCATACCAAGCTTAGCCATTTTTTTAACGTTTTCCATTGGGAATCTTTCTGTTTCATCAATTTCAGCCGCAATTGGTTTTACTTCGTTTATAGCGAATTCTCTAACCATTTGTCTTACTAATTCTTGTTCTCTAGTTAATTGGAAATTCATTTAAATTACCCTCCTAATAATACACCTAAATCTATTAGTGAATTTATATATTCTATTTCATTATTTGTTTTGGAAGTTTTTAGCTCTTCTTTCCATAAAAGCAGTCATACCTTCAACTTGGTCTTCTGTACTGAAACATTTACCAAAGTCTTCTGCTTCTATCATTATTCCTTCATCTATACTTACTTGCATTCCTCTTCCGATTGCATCTTTACATAATTTAACAGCTATTGGAGCATTGGCCATAATTTTTTCAGCCATAGCTTTTGCTTCATCCATTAAATTTTCTAAAGGAACCACTTTATTAACTAATCCTATTCTTAAAGCTTCATCAGCTTTTATCATATCGCATGTATAAATAAGTTCTTTTGCTTTTCCCTCTCCAACTAATCTTGCTAATCTTTGAGTTCCACCAAATCCTGGAGTTATTCCAAGACCTGCTTCTGGTTGAGCAAATTTAGCTTTTTCTGAAGCTATTCTTATATCACATGACATTGCAAGTTCACATCCACCACCTAGTGCAAATCCTGATATAGCAGCTATGACTGGCTTGTCTAATTTTTCTAATCTTCTAAATACTTTGTTACCCAAAATACCAAATTCTTTTCCTTGTTCTTCGTTTAAATCTTTCATTTCTGAAATATCAGCACCAGCAACAAAAGATTTTTCTCCAGATCCAGTTAATATAACACAAGTTATGTTGTTATCATTTTCTAAATCTTCAACAACTGTATTAATATCTTTTAATGTTTCTGAATTTAAAGCATTTAATGCTTTTGGTCTGTTTATAGTTACGATAGCTAAATTTCCTTCTTTTTGAAGAATTACATTCTTTAATTCCATTAATAAAGCCTCCCTTTTTTCATAACCCAATTAATATATATTATTTGAATATCTTTCTAATTTTCACTTTATCAAACATTAAAAACTTAAAATTTTGTAATTATTTTTTAATTGTTTGTTATAATATTAACAAATATAACTAAAAAATAATTGAAGTCTCTCAACTTCAATTACAATTATAATACTTTGTTAAATTTTTTGCAATATCATTCTAAAATTTTGTGTATTTTTTTACAATTCCTCAAAACCTCTTATTTTATCTAGCTTTAAAGCTATTATTTATTATTCTTATCATGTAATAAATATATTAAAGTTAATAAACTTTCACTTAAATGTACATTTTCAACAGTTATATTTTCTGGAACAATTAAATCTACAGGTGCAAAATTCCATATTCCTTTTACATCACCTTCGACTAAAGTATCACAAACTCTTTGTGCATTAATTTTAGGTACACATATTACTCCAACGTCTATTTTGTTATCTTTTAAAAACCCTTCTAAGTTGTCAATATCTTGTATTTCAACATCTCTTATTCTCATTCCAAGTAATTTAGGATTAGCATCAAATATAGCCTTTAATTTAAAGTTCATTTTACTAAATCTAGTATAGTTGGCTATTGCTTGACCTATATTACCAGCTCCAATTATTACTGCATTATACTCTTTATCCAATCCCAATATAGTACTTATTTGACTTGCTAATTCACGTACATTATATCCATATCCCTGTTGTCCAAAATCACCAAAACAGTTTAAATCTTGACGTATTTGAGAAGCTGTAAAGCCTATTTTTTCTCCTAATTCCTTTGAAGATATTCTGTCTACATCATTTTTTAATAATTCATTTAAATATCTGTGATATTTAGGCAATCTCTTAATCACAGCCATAGAAATAGATTTCTTTTTTTCCATACGTATCTCCTTATTAATTTTTATATTTGATTAACCATAATTATATAAAACTCTTTAATTGAGAGTTAAATTTTTAACTATCATTATATATATTACCATAAATTAATTAAAATAATCCAATTTTATTATAAAAAATAAAGTTTATATATAAGACGCCCATCTTATATATAAACTTTTCTTGAATAAGATGTAAAGTTTTAAACTCTACAACAGGAAAAATTCCTGTATGCTACCCATCTTGTTTTGCCTGAAAGATTTACCGTAGTAGATTATACTTTTCTTTTCTATCTTTGTCAATGGAATTACCTGTATTTAAAGGATTAGATAGGATATAATATTTTTTAGGCATAATTTATATATAGATACTAAAATTTTTTAATTTATAATTTCGTAACACATATTAAAATTTATAATATTTTATAAATCAAAGTGTTTAATATTATTTACAAAAAAATATATTTATATAAATTAATAATTAGCGTAAAACTACAATATAAGTATCATAACTTTACGCTAATTTTATATTAAAAAAAATATATTTTTAAAAGTCTTTTAAATACTTTTAAATTTTATAATCTAAGTGCTCTCATTGAATTTAATACTGCAATTAATGTTACACCTACATCTGCAAATACTGCTTCCCACATATTTGCATCTCCAAAAGTTGCAAGTATTAATACTAATATTTTTACACCTAATGAAAATATTATATTTTGCCATAATATTTTATTAGTCTTTCTTGCTATCTTAATTGAATCCACTAATGTTGAAGGTTCATCTTTCATAAGAACAATATCTGCAGCTTCTATAGCAGCATCTGAACCTATTCCTCCCATAGCTGCTCCAACATCTGCTCTTGCAAGTACAGGGGCATCATTTATACCATCTCCAACAAATGCAAGTTTTCCTGTCTTTTTACTCTTTAATATTTCTTCAACTTTTTCAACTTTATTATCTGGCAATAATTCTGAATAATATTCTGTTATTCCTAATTCATTTGAAACTTTATCTGCAACCTTTTTACTATCTCCAGTTAACATAACTATTTTATTTACACCAATTAATTTAAGATTATCTATGGCACTCTTTGCATCATCTTTTATTTGATCTGAAATAATTATATTACCTTTATATTCATTATCTATTGAAACATATACTATAGTTCCTATTTCATTAACCTCTGGAACATCAATACCATTTAATTTCATAAGCTTTTTATTACCAACTAGTATATTTTTATTGTAAGCTCTAACTATTACACCTTTTCCTGAAACTTCTTCTTGTCTTTCAATTATATTATCATCTATATCACTATTACTTGATAATTTATACTCATCAATAATTGATTTAGCTATTGGATGATTAGAAAATTTTTCACAAGTTGCTGCATACTTTAAAAGATCAGATTTTGATATATCTATATTATTTATTTTTGTTACTTTAAATACACCTTTTGTTAAAGTACCTGTTTTATCAAATATAACTGTGTCAACATCTTTAAGTGCTTCTAAATAATTTCCACCTTTAATTAATATTCCTTTTTTTGAAGCTCCACCTATTCCTGCAAATAATCCTAAAGGAACTGACACAACTAACGCACAAGGACAAGAAACAACTAAAAATATTAATGCTCTATATAACCATTCATCAAAACTATCTCCTGTTAATAATGGTGGTATTATAGCTAATGCTACAGCAGAAAATACTACAATCGGAGTATAATACCTAGCAAATTTTGTTATAAACTTTTCTGTTGAAGCTTTTTTACTACTTGCATTTTGAACAAGTTCTAATATTCTTGCTACAGTTGAATCTTCAAATACCTTTGTTACTTTAACTTTTATAGTTCCAGTATTATTTATAGAACCTGCTAAAAGTTCATCCCCTTTTGTTTTGCTTATTGGTACTGATTCACCTGTAAGTGCTGATGCATCTATTAAAGTTTTTCCAGATAATATTATTCCATCAAGAGGAACTCTTTCACCAGGTTTTATAACTATAATATCTCCAATACTCACATCCTCTGGTGATACTTGTACAATTTTATTATCTCTTTCTAAATTAGCATATTCAGCTTTTATATCCATAAGTTCTGATATAGATTTTCTTGATCTATTTACAGCATAACCTTGGAATAATTCTCCTATTTGATAAAAAAGCATAACTGCGACACCTTCAGGATATTGCCCTATTGCTATAGCACCTATTGTTGCTATACTCATTAGAAAGTTTTCATCAAATATTTTACCTCTTATAATATTTTTAAATGCACTTAATAAAACTTCACTTCCTACTAATATATATGAAATTAAAAGTAAAGGTATATTTTCATCAAATATCATTCCAATTACAAAAAATACTATGCCAAATATAAGCCTAAAATTTTCTTTTAAAAAAACTATTATTTTATTTTCTTCTTTTTTAGGTATACCCTCTTGTCCACTTTTATTCATTTCATCACTGTGATGATGTTCAATATAAGTGCTATCTGTAGTACAACAAGCATCACTACAAATAGATGATGAATTTCTAAACTTAGAACTAGATTGATTAATTGAATATTTAACTACTTCAACATGCGGTTCTAAATCTTTAACAACCTTTTTTATCTTATCTATCATATAGCTTTCAGTAAAATTCTCATCATATTTTACTATTAATAATTTAAATGAGAAGTTTAAACTTGCTTCTTTTACTTCTGGAAATTCACTTACTATACTTTCTATTTTACCTGCACAATTTGCGCAATCTAAGCCATTTAAAGATAATTTTAATCTTTTACTTTCCATATATTATCCCTCCTTTTATTCATTAACGTGATTTAATCCTTCATTAAATATTCTCATAATATGTTCATCATCTAATGAATAAAAAACTGATTTACCATCTCTCCTGAACTTGACAAGTCTTGCTGCTTTTAAAGTTCTTAATTGATGTGATACTGCTGATTGAGTCATATTTAAAAGTGTTGCTATATCACAAACACACAGTTCTCTTTCATAAAGTGCACATATTATTTTAATTCTTGTTGTATCTCCAAAAACTTTAAAAAGTTCCGCTAAATCATATAAAGCTTCTTCCTTAGGTAATCGCTCTCTTACATATTCAATTCCATCTGGATGTGTTATATTAGCTGAACATTTATCTATATAAACTTCTTGCATAAAATTCCCCCTTACATATGAGCATTTGTTCATATGTTCATTATATGATTTTATTTTTAAATATTCAACTATTTTACTAAGAATTATTTTTAAATTTATAATTAACATTTTTACAAATTATACTAATATACTTACATAAAAAAATTTATGTAAATGAAAAAGGATATAGACTGTATATGTATATTTCACATATATAATCTATATCCATATTAATTTTACATTGCTAATTCTCTTCTTTGCTCATTTGCTACTACGGATTCTATAATCATATTAACTACATTAGTACATACATAATATGCAAAGTTTAAGTCATTTTCATAGCTTTCTTCAAATCTATATAGCTCTAAAGTTTCTTCTATAAATTGTTTTACATTACCTCTATTTAATCTATTATTTTTAATTACATTTATTTCATAATTTTTAGAAACCTTAGAAAGTTCTCTTTCGTATAAAACATGAGGTTTCATTGAATTTTTGAATTCCCATCTTTCATAATGAGGTAAACAATAATAATCAGTTAAGAAGTGACATACAACCCCTAAAACCCCACTAAACTTTCCAACACTACTATCATTCATAATATCTGTTACTGTAAGAGATGATAATCTATCAATCATCTCAAGTATCATATCTATACTTTCATCATAATAATGTTTTTTAAACTTATATCTTGAGGCACAATCTGGTTTTATATTTCCCCATATAAATCTCTTTCTATTTATTAAATGTAATCTATCTTCTCTCATATTATCTAATATATAGTCTGCTATCATTTTATGATTATTCATCATCATTTAAACATCGCTTCCTTTAAAAAAATTATTTATTTATATGCTACTACAAAGCTTAATTAAAATATATATTATTATTTTGGTCTTAATGTTAATAAATATAATATCATTCCAAAAAAGCTCTCATACTTATTGTATAGAAAAGTAATCTTAATATTACTAATTTATTATTACAATTCAATTAAAGTTTTTTGAATTTAATACATTTACTTTAAATATTACCATATTATTGAAATTGTTTAAATAAAAAAACTACTATTTTACTTAAAAAAGTAGTTATAGTAGTTATAGTAGTTTAATAAAATTATAAATCTTTAATTAAATGCTATCATTATATACTTCAATAGCATTTGTTGTTTTAACCTTTCTTTCAACAGCCTCATTAAACATTTCTTTTATAATTTCAGTATAAACTAAATCTAGCAAAAATATTTGTGGTATTTTTGATGATATTGATCCTGTTTCAAGAATAGTTTCACCAGATACATAAGTAAGCTCATAATCTGCAAGTCTTCTTAAAGGATTATCAGTGTCCTGTGTTAATGTAATTATTTTAACCCCATTCTCCTTTGCTTGCTGAACTGTTTTAACTATTTCCTTTGTTACTCCAGAATGAGATACAGCTATTATTGCATCATCACTATTCATAATTGAAGACATTATAACCATTGTATGACTATCTGTTATAGGAGTACTATTAAATCCAATTCTCATAAACTTATAATTTATATCTGTAGCTACAACCCCTGAATATCCTATTCCTACAAAATAAATTCTTTTAGAATCCATTATTAAATTCTTACATAAATTTATCGTATTTGAATTAATTTTTTCTGTAGTTCCTTCTAATATATCAATGGTTGATTTTAAAAGTTTATTTGCGGTTTCTATAACTCCTTCATCCTTATGAACATGTGAGCTTATAGCACTAGTATTTTTCTTTACAGATAACTCTTTAGCTAAAGTAACCTTAAAATCTTGAAATCCACTAAAGCCCATTTTTTTTGTAAATCTAGTTATAGTTGCTTCTCCAACATTAGATTCACTTGCTATTACTGATATTGATTTATATATAAAATTATCTAAATCTGTTTTTATATATTCAATTAGTGCTTTATCTGACTTTGTCGCTCTAAATTTAGGATTTTCTAATTGACTTAATATTCCCATATTTGATATACCTCTTTTAATATTTATTTCACTTAACACTTATAACAAGTATATCACCATTAGTAATATTATTACATAATATACATAAAATTCACAATTTTATTTTATTAATTTTTTACATAATAATATTATCATAATTAGATATATTAATTATTATAGTTTATTATTGAATATGAGTATAGTTATATAAAGGAACTAAATAATTATATTTAGTTCCTTTATATCATCTTATTTATACATAATTTTTAAAATTATAAACTGCTCCCACCATACCCGCTGTATTTTTAAGCTTAGCAAATTGTATATTAGTATTTTTATAGACTGATTCTATTAAATATTTCTTTAAAGAATTTTCTATTAAAGGTCTTAAAATATCTTCTCTAGCCATAATTCCTCCACCTAAAACTACAACCTCTGGATTAAATAAATATACTACATTAGATATTCCATGTGCTATTATATCAGCAATTTTTTCTATTTCTTCAATACAAATAGCATCACCATTTTCATAACCTTTAACTATTTCTTTTCCATTTAAATTTGAAGAGTCTATTCCTTTTTTCTTAGCTACATTATTTACTAACGCAGTTGTTGATGCAACCTTTTGAATTTCTTCTCCATCAACTATCATATATCCTATCTCTCCTGCTGAATTAGTAAATCCATGAACAACTTTTCCATCTAACACAACTGCACCACCAATTCCTGTTCCAACAGTTATACATACCATTGACTTTTTACCTTTTCCAGCTCCAAGCCAAAGTTCACCAAGAGCAGCACTATTGACATCATTTTCAACAGTACAAGGAATTTCAAATTCTTCTTCTAAAATTTTTTTAATTTCAACTCCAATATAATTTGGAATAGTAGGTCCTGCATATAATATTTTACCTTCTTTAGGACATACCATTCCTGCAGTTGATACACATATACCATCTATATTATAACTTTCTTTAAATCTATGAATTATCTCTTTGACTTTATCTATTATACTAATACCACCTTTATAAGCTTCTGTTGGTCTCTCTGAAGATTCTAATATATCACCATTTTCATTTATAATTCCATATTTAATATTAGTTCCTCCAATATCTATTCCAGCAAATAATCTCATAAAAATCACCTCTACAAATTCTCATATAAATTAATTAATTCTTTTATATATTTTTTATTTTTTTCTAAATCTATTTTATATTTAAAGTTAAGTTGTTTATCTCCATAATAATAGTTATAAATATTATTAGCTAATTCTTCTCCAAGTTCATTCAAAGCTTCTTGTGAGTAATGTACTTCATCAATTAAAAGATTTCTTTCTCTAAATGATAATGCTAAATTTGATGCTACAATTAAATCTTCACATTCTTCTGCAGTAATAATTTGTGTAGCTGCAATATTGTAAACTCTTTTATCATCAACACCTTCCCAATATCCTGTAAGACTTAAAAATAATTTTTCAATACCTACATTCTCCAACTCTTTTACTAATCCTTTTAATTTTTCTCTATAATATAAAGGATCCGCACCATATT
>ERZ1463036.74-NODE-74-length-22920-cov-106.117166_pt1 | contig 22920 bp, 20 predicted proteins | sample MGYA00564485_ERZ1463036 | MGnify/ENA primary metagenome ERZ1463036 (study PRJEB39244, sample SAMEA3635127) | Helicobacter pylori | study: EMG produced TPA metagenomics assembly of PRJEB11511 data set (Assembly of a 5300-year-old Helicobacter pylori... | reverse complement strand
ATAAAGATATTAAACCAGAAGTTAATTTATTAAAAGAAACATCTAATGTATTAAAACCTAACCATGAAATAAATATCAAACAAATGTCGAAAAAAACTGGAGAAAAAACAACAAATCCAGTTGAGTTAGATAATTTAAGTACCTTAAATATGATTGAAAAATTAGATGATGAGATAAAAAATTTAAAGTCTTATGAAGAGTTAAATGTATCTACAAATACAAATAAAAGCAATGTCATAGATATGAAACCTAAAAAAGATGACAAGGATTTAAATATTTTAGAAAACATACTAGATAAAAATGTCAGTGTTTTTTCTACAGTATCTAATAAAGCTTTTATCCAAGATTCAGTTGCCAATAAAAATTTGCCAGTTGTAACTATAAGAGCAAATAATATGGCAGATGATTTTATAAAGATGGTTAAGTATTTAAAAAATAATAATATAGAAGAAATAAAAGTAAATATAAAGCCTAAAGAATTAGGGGATATGACTATAAAGCTTATGAAAGATAGTGAAGCAACTAAGGTATTTATAAACGTAAGTAAAGAAGATACTTTTAAAATGTTAAATAAAAATATAAGTGATATAAATAAGCACTTATTTGATTTAGGTATAAAAGCTAAAGATGTAGTTGTAACTATGAAGTCAAATTCAGAAAATTTCTTTTCAGATAATTTAAGCCAACAGTTTGGAAAAAGAGAAGAACCTAGAAAACAAAAAAGAAACAATCATAAGCAAGTAAGTTCTATAGAAGATATAGAAGAAGTAGCTAACTCGCAAGAGAATTTTAATATATTAGCTTAGAGGTTAGAGTATGAATAATTTTATGAATGTAACTCAAAAAAATATAAAACAAATTAATGTAAAATCAAACAACACTAAATCTTCAAATAAAACTGAAAATGGAACAGCTATAGTGATGGCTGGAAAAGAAACCGATAAAAACTTATTTTTAAAATTATTAGTAGCGCAGATAAGTCATCAAGATCCAATGAATCCTCAAGACCCAACTCAGTATATAACTCAATTAGCTCAGTTTAATACTTTAGAGCAGATGCAAAATTTAAACAATAGCATGGGTAATATTGAAGGCTTAACAAATGGAGTTTTGGAAAATCTAGCTATGGGTACAGCATCTTCAATGATAGGAAAGCATATTGAAGCTTATGACCCAGATGAAATTAATATTAACGAAATAAGAAAAACAAAAGATAATGAAGAAGAAAATAAAAAAAATATAACTGGTGTTGTTGAAAGTATAGAAGTAAAAAATGGAATTGTATATATGGATGTAAGAGTTGATAAAACAAGTGAGTTAAAATCCATAGAGTATGGATCTCTTATAAAAGCAAGTGAAGATAAGTAAAACATAGATATAAATTTATAAAAAAGGGAGATAAAATTTATGTTAAAGTCAATGTATTCAGGAATAAGTGGAATGAAGTCAAATCAAACTAAGATGGACGTTGTAGGTAATAACGTTGCAAATGTAGGAACAACAGGATTTAAAAAATCAACTACAAGATTTTCAGATGCTTTAAATCAAACAGTTATATATTCAAGTGTTCCTGGTGGAAAAGCAGATGATCCTAACGTAATAGGAGGGGTAAACCCAGGACAAGTTGGTATAGGTGCAAAGGTAAGTGGAATCTTTAGAAATATGGCTCAAGGAGCTATACAACCAACAGGAAGACCTACAGATTTAGCAATGGATGGAGATGGATTCTTTGTTGTAGGAGTTGGGCCAAATCAAAATGCATATACAAGAGATGGGTCATTTACACTAGATGCAAATGGAAACTTGGTAACTTCTGATGGATACAAGGTTATGGGAGTTGATAAGGGAGGAAATAACAAGCCGATACAAATCCCAAAAGAAGAAAGAAACCCAGATGGACAAATGCAAAAAGTTTTATCATTTAATATATCTAAAGAAGGTAAGATATCATATCTTTTAGCAGATGGAACTAAAGTTGAAAATGCTCAAACTTTAAAAATAGCTATATTTCATAACCCAGAAGGATTAGAGTCTTTAAGTGGAAATCTTTATGGACAAACTGCAAACTCTGGAGAGCCAATGTTTAATACTAAGCATGGACTTGTAAATCAAGGTGCAATAGAGATGTCAAATATAGATCTTTCTGAAGAGTTTACAGAAATGATAGTAACAACAAGAGCATTCCAAGCAGCAAGTAAAGTTATAACAACTAGTGATGAATTACTTCAAGAAATAATAAATTTAAAGAGATAATTTAGGAGGATAATATGAAAAAGAGTGATATATTAACTCCCATAGGGCTTGTACTAGTTTTTGGATTCGTTGCATTAGGAATATCTTTAGGAAGTACAGGGATAGGCGCATTTGTAGATGCACCCTCTTTAGCCATAACAGTAGGAGGTTCATTTGCAGCAGTACTTATAACATTCTCTATGGATGATGTAAAAGCAGGATTTAAAGCAACAAAAGAAACTTTAAGATCAGGAAATATTAACAAAGTAGATTTGGTTGATCAATTTAAAGAATTAGCTAGAAAAGTTAGAAAAGATGGACCTCTTGCAGTAGAACAAGAAGTATCTGAAATAGAAGATGACTTCTTAAGAAAAGGTCTAGAACTAGCAATAGATGGAATTGATATGGAAGATGTAAAAGAAATTCTAGAAATAGAAGTAGCAGAAGCAGAGAATAACTTTAATAAGGGTGCTAAAATTTATAAAGTTTGGGGAGCATATGCACCAGCATTTGGTATGGTTGGAACACTTATAGGACTTATACAAATGCTATCAGATATGGGAACTCCAGATACTATAGCAAAAGGTATGGCAGCAGCATTAATAACTACCTTTTATGGAGCATTAATGGCAAATGCAGTATTAAGTCCATTAGGAGCTAATATTCAAATAAAAGGTGAAAAAGAGTGTGAACGTATGGATATGATGATTTGTGGAATAATGAGTATCCAAAATGGAGATAGCTCTAGAGTTATAGAAGAGAAGCTAGTAAACTTTTTAACAACAAAAGAGAAGAAGGCTTACTATAATAAGTTAGAGGGTGGATCAGCAAATGCCGCGTAGAGATAGAAGACGAGGAAAAAATGATGATATGGGTGAAAGTTCTTGGATGGACACCTATGCAGATACTATAACCCTACTTCTTACTTTCTTTATATTGCTATACTCAATGTCTGCTGTAGACAGTCAAAAGTTAAAACAATTATCTGAAGCATTGCAAAAATCTTTAAAAGGATCTACAGCTGTGACAAAAGTAATGGATATAAATGATATAAAAGTTGACATTGATAAAGCTAAAAAAGATGTCAAAGATGTCAAAGAAGTTAAAGATAATTTAGAGAAAAAAGTAAATAATGCAATACAAAACAACAATCTTAATAATGTTATAAAAGTAAGACAAGAAGACAGAGGTATAATATTACAATTAGATGAAACTATATTATTTGATTCTGGTAGAGATGAATTAAAACCAACTAGTATACAAGCTCTAGATACCATAACTACTTTAGTAAATGGAATGGATAATGATATTTTAGTAGAAGGTCATACTGATAATGTTCCTATACATAATTCAAGGTTTGCATCAAACTGGGACTTATCAACAGCAAGAGCTGTAAGTGTTGTTAGTTACTTTGTTGAGAAAAAAGGTATAAAACCAACAAGATTTGCAGTAAAAGGATATGGAGAATTTAAACCTTTAGTAGATAATTCTACACCAGAAAATAGAGCTATAAATAGAAGAGTTGATATCTTAATTGTAGATCAAAAAGATGATCAATCACAACAAAATAAACAAACACAAGACACTAAAAATCAAAGCAAATAATCTCAATAGAAAAAAGGAGCAAAAGTAACTTATTATGGATGAAATGTTACGATATTTAGTAAATTTAAGCGGATTTATAATTTTAATGTTTTTAATAATTTTAATAGCACACAAGATGAATGGACTTAGTTTACAAAATATGGGCATATACAGATATGCAAAAGTAATAGAAAAGGTGAGCATTAGTAAAGATACTTTTTTAATAGTTTTAAAAACTGGAGATGAAGGGTGTGTATTACTAATCTCACCTAATAATGTAGAAAGAGTAAGAGACTTAAACAAAGCAGATTTAGAAGAAATTGAAAAAAATAAAAAGAGTAGTAATAAATTAAAATTTAATTCTTCTAAATTTAAAAAAGTTAAATTTAATAAAATTAAATTTAATAAGAATATGTACAACACAATGGATGTAATAAACAAACTAAAGGAGAATGAAGATGCAAACATTAAATGATATAACGCCGTACTTAGGTGAATACACTCCTTTAATGAAATTATTTTTAGTTCTTACAATGCTAATGTTTTTAAGCGCTATAGTGTTTATGATGACTAGCTTTGTAAGAATTATAATAACTTTTTCGTTTATAAAATCAGCATTAGGAGCTCAACAATCAATACCTAATCAAGTATTAGTAGGATTGGCAATTTGCTTGACCATGTTTGTTATGGCACCAACCGTAAAACAGATAAATGAACAAGCATTAAAACCATATATGAATCATGAAATTAAATTTGAACAAGCTGTAGAAAAAGCTGAGAAACCTGTAAGAAAGTTTTTATTAAAGCAAACTAGACAAGAAGATATAAAGTTATTTGTTGATAATTCAGATGTAGATAAAAAAAAGATGACTAGAGACAATATTCCTTTATATATATTAGTTCCAGCTTTTGCTATTAGTGAGCTTAAAACAGCATTTCAAATTGGATTTTTAATATATTTACCATTTTTATTAATAGACTTAGTGGTATCAAGTGTACTCATGTCTATGGGAATGTTTATGCTTCCACCTGTTATGATTTCATTACCATTTAAATTGTTGTTATTTATAATGGTAGATGGATGGAATTTATTAATAAAATCTTTACTGTTAAGTTTTCAATAATTGAGGAGAGTATTCATTATGAATGAAAGTGTAGTAATTAGTATAGTAAAAGAAACTTTATATACAGCAATGTTAGTAGGAGGACCAATACTAATACTATCTTTATTAGTAGGGTTATTAGTAAGTATATTTCAAGCAACCACTCAAATCCAAGAACAAACTTTATCCTTTATACCTAAGTTAATAGTTATAGCATTAGCTTTGGTAGTTGGAGGAGCTTGGATGCTAAATGAACTTATACAGTTTACTAACAAAATTATGAATATGATAGCAGCAATAAAAGGATAATCTATAAATTGATATTTGTATTTATTAGATTGATTGCGTTTTTTTCATGTATAAATATAATATTTCCGAGTGGAACGCCAAATGCATTTAAAGTTACTTTTACTTTATTTATGTCAGTAATAATATCTTTTACTGTTAATGTACATTTAGAAGTAAGTAGTATATATGATTTTATTAATATTGCAGTAATAGAAACTATAACAGGATTGGTTTTAGGCTATATAACAAGTGTATGTATAAATAGCTTGAAAATAGCAGGTAGTTTAATAGATCAACAGTTAGGCTTATCTATGATAAATATTTATGATCCTAACAGTCATGAAAATAATACTTTAATAGAAAATATGGTTTATTGGATTGGAATAATGGTGTTTTTTAGTATGAATGGACATCATAAACTTATAACAGGTATAAGTCAGAGTTTTAAACTTGTAAAAGTAGGAAGTCCTATACTAACTAATAACTATGGATATATAGTTAATGTATTTATCCAATGTTTTGTCATCGGATTTAAAATTGCAGTACCAATAATATTAGCCCTTATAATAACTGATTTTATAATGGGTCTAATATCAAGAAGTGTTCCTCAGTTAAATGTAATGATTATAGGAATGCCATTAAAAATATTAGTTGGAATAATGTTCTTTATAATATCATTACCATTTATATTAACTGAATTACATAATTTATTAGTTCATATGACTGATATATTAAATGGAACTTTTATAAGTCATAGCTCATATTTGTCAGCTATGGCACCATTAGGTGCAATTTTATCAACTGATGATAAGACAGAGGAACCATCTTCAAAAAAGATAAAAGATGCAAGAAAAAGCGGAAATGTAGCTAAGAGTAAAGAAGTAGTAACAACAGTAACATTATTAGGTGTACTTATGATAATTTACTCTATGTCTGACTTTGCTATTTCAGAACTAAAAGAATCAATAGTAAAATATTTAAATATTGGATTTTCAAATGAATTTTCATTTAACATTGTTGGAAGTTTACTTATGATGATGCTAACAGGTTTTATGAAAATAATAATTCCTATTGGTGTAATTATTATTTTATTTTCAGTGATAGGAAACTTAATGCAAAGTGGATTTTTGATGACAGTAGAACCATTAAAACCTAAGTTATCAAAGCTAAATCCAATAAGTGGGTTTAAAAACATGTTTTCAAAAAAAGCCCTTGGAAATTTAATTAAAAGTATAATTCTTGTAACTATATTATTTAAGGTTGGATACTCTTTTATGGAGAAAAATTTCATGGGAATACTTAAAACTGGTGATATATATCTTCCTTATTTAATGAGTACAATTATTACTCTTATAAAAAGCTTAATACAAAGTATACTACTGGCATTGTTAGTAATTTCAGTCCTTGACTTTGCTTATCAGAAGTATACGCATAAAAAAGGCTTAAAAATGACTAAGCAAGAGGTAAAAGAAGAATATAAACAAATGGAAGGTAATCCAGAAATTAAAGGAAAAATAAAACAAAAGCAAAGAGAAATGTCATCAAGAAGGATGATGGAAGCTGTACCGTCAGCTAATGTAATTGTAACAAATCCCACTCATATATCCATAGCTATAAAATATGAAAAGGGAAAAGACCAAGCACCAATTGTAGTTGCAAAAGGAGCTGACTTAGTAGCCTTTAAAATAAGAGAAATAGCTAAAGAACATGATATACCAATTATAGAAAATAAGCCTTTAGCTAGGCTTATGTATAAAGAGGTAGAAATTGAACAAGAGATACCTGAAAAGGTATATCAAGAAGTAGCAGAAGTATTAGTGGCAGTTTATAAGATAAAAAATAGATATAAAAAAATGTAAAAGAGGTTTTAAATGGAAAAATTAAATCTTAAAAAAAGAGCTGATATATTAGTTGGATTTGGGATAATTGGAATTATACTTATGATAATAATTCCACTACCACCATTCTTACTAGATATACTGTTAGCTATGAATATAGGATTTTCTGTGCTGATATTACTTATGACTATTTTTTCAACTAGTATATTAGAATTATCTATATTTCCTACCATACTTTTAGTGACTACTTTGTTTAGACTAGGACTTAACATATCCTCTACAAGACTTATATTGGGTCAAGGATATGCAGGAAATGTAATTGAGTCTTTTGGTAGTTTTGTCGTTGGAGGGAATTATGTAGTAGGTATAATTATATTCTTGATAATAATAATAATTCAATTTGTTGTTATAACAAATGGTTCAAGTAGAGTATCTGAAGTATCTGCAAGGTTTACACTAGATGCCTTACCAGGTAAGCAAATGAGTATAGATGCAGATTTAAATGCAGGTATGATAAATGAAAAAACGGCGAGAAAAAGAAGAAAAGAGCTTCAACAAGAAGCTGAGTTTTATGGATCTATGGATGGTGCATCTAAGTTTGTAAAAGGTGATGCCATTGCAGGGATCATAATAACTACAATAAATATACTTGCAGGTATAGTAATTGGAGTTGTAATGCTTGATATGGATTTTATGGAATCTATACAGACATATACAAGACTTACAATAGGAGATGGACTAGTAAGTCAGATACCAGCATTAATTATATCCACTTCAGCAGGTATATTAGTAACTAAAGTCAATAGTGATGAGAACTTTAGTAATCAATTAGGAAAGCAATTAATATCTATTCCAATAGCAGTTCTTATGGCAGGAATAGTATTAATATTACTAGGACTTTTACCAGGACTTCCTAAATTATCATTTTTCACTTTAGGGGCTGGAGCAATATTTATAGGATATACGCTTAATAAGGAAGAAAAGTCTGAAGAAAATGATGTATTACATGAAATAGAAGAGCCACCGACTCCGGAAGAAAGTTTAGAAAATGCAGAAGACGTGTCAACTCTTATAAATGTAGAACCTATAGAAGTAGAAATAGGATATGGAATAATTCCACTAGCAGATGAAAGTAATGGCGGAGATTTACTACAAAGAATAATATCTGTTAGAAGACAGTGTGCAATAGATATGGGTATAATTGTACATCCAATAAGAATAAGAGATAATTTACAATTAGAACCAAATCAATATAGTATCAAAATAAAAGGAATACCAGTTACAACATATGAGCTTATGCCAAATATGTTACTATGCATGAATCCTATGGGAATGGATATAGATATGGAAGGTATATCCACTAAGGAGCCTACTTTCGGATTAGATGCTTTATGGATAGAAAAGGATAAAGCTGAAGAAGCAGAATTATATGGATTTACAGTTGTAGATCCTACAACAATATTAGTAACGCACTTACTTGAAACTATAAAAGCTAGATCACATGAGCTTATGGGAAGACAAGAGGTTAAAGCTATTATAGATGCTACAAGAGAAAGATATAGTGCGGTTGTAGATGAATTAATACCAGATTTAATGACATTAGGAGAAGTTCAAAAGATATTCCAAAACTTATTAAAAGAAAAAGTATCTATAAAAGATAGAGTAACTATACTAGAAACTTTAGCAGATAATGCAAGAAATACTAAAGATTTAGAACTACTTACCGAATATGTAAGAATGGCGATGAGTAGAAGTATATGCTTTGAGCTAATTGATGATAATAACTCAATTACAGTAACAACATTATCTATGGAAATTGAAAACTTAGTAGCTAATAGTTTGCAAAGATCTGTAAATGGAACATATCCAGCTATAGATCCAGATACTACTAATAAAATATTTAAAGGAATACAAAGTACTATAGAGTCTATAAACTTTAATAACAATAGACCAATATTATTAGTTTCTCCAAAAATAAGAGCGCCATTTAGAAAATTAGTAGAAATGGTCTTTCCTAATTTAACTATATTGTCATTAAATGAAATACCTAGTGATGTTCAAATAAAATCTCAAGGTGTAGTTAATATATAGCGATTGGAGTTGTTATAGTTATGATTAGTAAAGAAGAACTGATAAATCAAAATATGCCTATTGTTAAAAGCATTGCGTCTAAATATTATACAAATAAGATAGGTATGGAATTTGAAGATCTAGTGAGTTATGGTGTTATGGGACTTTTAGATGCAAGTGATAAATTTGATGAAGAAAAAGGTGTCAAATTTTCTACATATGCCTCAATAAGAATAACATCTTATATAATAGATGAGATAAGAAAGCAATCACCTGTATCTAGAGGGTGCTTAAGTAAAGTAAAATCATATAAAAATTGTGTAGAGTATCTACAACATAAATATCTTAGACAACCAACTGTAGAAGAAATATCAGATTATATGGATATATCAAAAAATGAAGTTTATAAGATTAAAAAAAGTACTTTGAATTTAAACACAAGCTCTCTTGATAATATTGTTTTAGATAGTGAAAATGATTTAAAACTTATCGATATAATTAAAGATGAATCTGTAAATATAGAAGACTCTATAGAAAAAGATGAGTTGATAGAAACAGTAACGAAAGCATTAGATATGTTAAGTGAAAGAGATAGGTTAGTACTATCACTATATTATTATGAAGAACTAACACTAAAAGAAATTGGTGAAGTATTAGGAGTTTCTGAATCTAGAGTATCGCAATTAAATAAAAAAGCTATCTTAAATTTAAGAGGTATGATGAAAAAATTAAATTACCTAGATTAGGAGGAAATATGCTAAGAGGATTATATACATCTGTTTCATCAATGCTAAACTTACAAGAAAGACAAAGTGTTTTAACGAGTAATATAGCTAACTTAAAAACTAATGGATATAAGGAAGATAAACTTATATCTAAAAGTTTTGATGAGATGATTTTATCAAATAATGATAACTATAAAAATGGAATCGCAACTAAACAGATTTTAGGGGGTGTAAGCTTTGGAACTAAAATCGATGAGGTAAGTACTAACTTTAAACAAGGTAATTTTATCTCAACAGAAAATAATACAGATTTTGCTTTAAATGGAAGTGGATTTTTCCAAGTAAGAGATTCTGGTGGAAACATATTTTATTCTAGAGATGGATCTTTTAAGGTTAATTCTCAAGGATATTTAGTAACAAATGGCGGACATAATGTTATGGGCATAAATAAAGCAAATCAAAATATTGAGCCTATATATGTTGGGAGAGGTAAAATGAAATTAACACCTTCAAACGAATTAATTATAGATGGTGGAAATAGTTATAACTTTAATATTATGGATTTTAATGACTATAAAAGCCTTAAAAAAGTTGGAGATAATTTATATTCAGGAGCTAATCCAATAAATACTAATAATTATTCTGTAAAACAAGGGTTTGTAGAAGGGTCAAATGTAGATTATATAAGTACTATGGCAGAGTCTATGGAAACTATAAAAGAGTTTGAAGCAAACCAAAGAGTTATACAAACTATAGATTCTACACTTAGACAAATTGCCAGTGAAATAGGAAATGTAAGGTAGGTAAAAAAATGTATAATATAATGCATAATAGTAAGTCGGGTATGTTATCAAGTCAATCTAATATAGATACAATATCTAATAATATAACAAATGTACAAACTGTTGGATATAAAAAATTAGAGGTAAGTTTTTTAGATTTATATAAAGAATCATTACACAAAAGATCTTATCCAACAAACTCTAAAGATGCAATAACAGGTACAGGCTCTAGAGTATCTCAAGTAACTAGAAATTATTCTCAAGGAGCAATAAAAGAAACTAAAATAAATACTAATCTTGCTATAGATGGAGAAGGATTTTTTAGAGTTATAAGAAGTGATGGAAGTTATGCGTATACTAGAAATGGTGAGTTTAATTTAGATGCTGCAGGAAAATTAGTAGATGATAATGGAAATGTACTAGATATACAAACTATTAACGGAAATTTAAAAAATCTTGATTTAAAAAATGGAAATTTGAGTATAAATAAATTTGGGGAAGTATATTTAGATAAAAATAAAGTAGGGGATATACAATTATATACATCTAAAGGTGATGCTGACTTTACATCTATAGGAGATAGTTTATTTACAGCAGACCAATCACAAGTTGAAACTGTACAAAATAAAAAGATTTTACAGGGTTATGTAGAAATGTCAAATGTAAATATGCAAAGTGAAATGGTAGATTTGATACTGGCTCAAAGAGCATTTCAATATAATAGTAAGGGTATGCAAGCAGTAGATGAAATGTGGTCAATAGCAAATAATCTTCAAAGTAGATAATTAAAAATAAGAGGTAAATATTATGGGAAAAATTTATAAGAGATTATGATTTTAAAAGTCTCAAAGGTAATTTACTGATAATATGATATTTTTACCTGTTATATCTGAAGATTTTTGTAATTACTATATACATAAACTATGAACTAAAAATAGAGAATACAACTTGAAAATTTAGGAAAATATAGTAATCTAGCTTTCAAGAATTTATGAATATAATAAGTCCAAACTCTTAACTATATAAATACAATATAAATCCTTTATTAAAAGGATTTATATTGTATTTATATAGTTAGAGTGTTCAAAGCTAAAAAACCTATTAAATTTATTAGAGATACAATAACAAATTTAAGTTTGAAATCGGACTTATAAAAATTAAAAGAGGGCTTGTTATAGAATAGATAATTGACAATAACGAGTAATAATAAAAAATGCAAATAATAAATTTATAAATAGAAAAGCTAGAAATCTATGTTATCAAACTTTTCAAGAGTTTTAGCTATACCTCTTAAAATTACAGGCGTTTTTAATAAAACAAAAATGATTTTAATAGATATATTTGATTTAACGAAATGGCACTAATTATAATAGATATATTTAAAATAAAGATTAATAATTAAAAAGTTTAAATATTATATAAAAAATTTTTTACTTAAAATAATCAGTAGATTTTGATATAGTAAATTAGTGAAAACCATAGAAAAATCAAAGTTCATTTGCGAAGGGTGAAAATTATATATGACAAAGATACTAAAAAGTAAATATAACAGTAGTGGAGAACGATGTGTAGATTCTTGCTTAAATTATGGTGAATTAAGGTTTATAAATGGAGATGGAAGTCCTATTAATATTGAAATTCCAATAGATAAATACGATGAGGCTATAGGGGATTTTGAAGATCGAATAAAAGAAGGTATGACTCAGTCAACATTAGAGCCAAAAAAAATATTTAAAAGAGGTAGATTTACATATAATCAAGCTAAAATTATAGCTAATGAAGGGAAAGTAAAAGGAATAGATTTTTTTGATATAGATGGAAGCGTAGAAACAGAACATATCTTAGGAATGTCTGGAAGTATAGAATATGCTCTTTCTGTATGGAATGGTGATTCTAAAGAAGATGCACTAAAAAAATCTATAACAAGAAGTATAAAAGTTTTTGGAGAAGAATTTATTCATAGCTTAGATTTAGATAATACAGTAGATAAAAGTGAATATATTAGATTTGCAAATAATCTACACTCAACAAATAGTTCGATTAATATAGATTTATATAAATATAGAGATCATGCTATAGATGAAGAGTTTTACTTAGAAGATAAAAAAAATTATGATAAAATAAACAATGTTAAATTAGCTTTAGGATTTTTAGGTGGAGCTTTAGCATTTTTTATATTATGTGCAATTACTCAATATGGTAAGCTAATAAATAATTCAGTTATATATCTTATACTAAATATAGTTTGTATAGCATTAGGAGCATTAGCAGCTTATAAAGGATCTAGAGTTATACTTAATAAGTACATAAAAAATACAAATAAAGAAGTAATGCAAATGTTTAATGAGGAAGTAGAAAGAGTTTCTTATGAAAACTTGCTTACAGAAAAGGAAATTTATATAATATTAAAAAATATAACCAAGGGAGAATTTTCACAACTACTTTTAGATATGAAAGGTAGTGTAAATAAGAAAATTTCTAGTGTCAATATAGTTAATAAAGAAAGTAAATTTATATTAGATGCCAGACGATATGTAATATTACCTAGCGAATATGAAATCAAACAAGCATTAGATTCACTTGTAAATGGATATAAAGAGAAATTAGACATTGAATATAATGTTGAAAGTGTATAATTATTACAAAAAAGTTTTAATTAAAAAAAATTTGAGCATAAAATAAAAAAGGAGCAATTTCTTAGATATTTCGATCGACTAAGAAGCTCCTTTTTTATTTCAAATAAAAATCTCATAGGCAAGAATTAAAATTTTTATTTAAGACAAGCTATCGTAATTATAAATACCCTAAAAATTAGATTTCTAAACAAATTCTACAAATTTACATAAAAATTTTATTTAGAACCTTTATTATTAAGCATTAAGAAATAAGTTTCAGCTTTTTTAGTAGTCATAAATTCTTTGGAATCTTTATATTTATCAACATGTTCAGATGTTAATCCAACTACGTCTATTTCATTAGATTCATATAAGTTTATTCTAGCATTAGTATCTTTAACAACTTTAAAGTTGATTTTATTTAATTTAACATTATCTTTATCCCAATAATTATCATTTTTACTTAAAACAACAATATCATCCATCTTCCAATCAGTCATTTTGAATGGACCATTATAAATTGTATTTTCAGCAGTAGTACCAATTTTATCTCCCTGAGATTCTACAAATTTTTGATTTTGAGGGAAGAAGACACAAAATGACATAAGTTGATCAAAGTAATTAACACGTCTATTTAATTTAACTTCTAATGTATTGTCATCTAAGGCTTTTACACCCACATTATCAGCATTATCAACTTTACCATTATTATAATCACTAGCACCTTCTATATCATACATAACGTATCCATATTGAGAAGCTGTTTCAGGATTTAAAGTTCTTTTCCAAGAATATTCAAAATCGTATGCATTAACTGGATCTCCATTAGACCATTTAGCATCTTTTCTTATTTTGAAAGTCCAAGTCTTACCATCTTCTGATTGTTCCCAGCTTTCAGCCATAGCAGGAGTAGCTACACCTTTTGCATCAACTCTTGTAAGACCTTCCATAGTATTTGTTAACATATGGAAAGACTCCATATCAGCTGCTTTACTAACATTAAGTGTAGGAATATCACCAATTATAGATAAATTTAATTCTTTATTAGCCTTATCAATATCAGCCCATTTATATGAAGCTGGAGAACCGTAAGTATATCTAACTATATCTTTAACATTAGACTTTTGAAGGAAAGAACTACCTACTTGATAAAGTGGTGATACATGAGCACTGTTTAAAAATAATTTTTCAGCTTCTCCAAACTTAGCAAAACTTTCTTCAGGAGTAGTAGCTAACTTAGCTTCATTTATTAATTTATCATAATCAGAATTTGAATAGGATAATCTTTTAGAATACATTCCATCTGTAGTAAATAGTTCAAGGAAAGTTAACGGGTCAGGATAATCTGCAGACCATCCATCTAAGTTTATATGGTAATCGCCTTTTATAGATAATTCTAGTTTTTGTTTTAAAGGTTGTTGTTTTATTTTAAGGTCTAATCCTTCTAAGTTATCTTTAAGTTCTGCTTGTATAAACTCAGCAAGTCTTCTATCAAATTCATTTTCATAAGTCAATAATTCAAGTGTAACAGTATCAAAGTTTAATTCTTCTTTTGCTTTTTTCCAAGCTTTTTTAGCTTCATCATCATTTGGGTTATAACCCATATCTCCAGCTATTTCTCTATAGTCTTTACCATCCTTTGTAAAAGCTAAACTTTCAGGAGCTACAAAAGAGATTGCTTTAGATCCATTATTTAATATAATATCTGTAATTTGAGATGTGTCTACAGACATAACTATAGCTTTTCTTGCATTTTCATTTGAAAGTAGAGTATAAGGGTCTATAGAGTTAGAAGAGTTTGTTCTTCCTTGAGATGAATCAGTGCTAGAGCATCCAACTAAAGACAAAGCTCCAACCGAAGATAAAGTAAATAATAAAGCAAGTTTTTTTCTTAAAACCATATAAAATTCCTCCCAATATATAATTAAAAATAATAAGGATAAACTTAAAGAACTTTATTATAGCAAAATAAGATAGGTCAATTAGTAGTTAAAATTTTAAGATAAAGATATATTATTAACAATATATTTTTTATAAAGATAAAAATTTTTAAGTAATAAATATTATTTATATTATGAGTATAACAATATATGAAAAAATTATCAATTAATAAAAAGTAAATTTATTTTCTAAATGTTTTACTTAAATTGATTTGTATATTTTTTCTTTTTTCTTTTTTACATCCACAATCATTTTTAAAAGAAGGATTACATCCTTCTAATCTTATTTTTGTAGTTTTTGCTAATTTAATATAACTATTACTTTTAAATTTTGGTTGAGTATTAATGATTACCTCCTATATAATTTTAAAAAATTTTAAAATTAGTAAATAATAATTACATTGTAAAAAGTGAAAGTGAAATAAAATTTAACTTCAAAATTGTCTTGAAATCAAGATATAATTAAAATTAAGTGTAGCTTGGTTTTAATGTATTTATAACTATCTTTTTAATATATGTGTATATAAATTTGAGATAAAAATACATAGCTTTATCTAATTTACATAATATTAAAATAATTATACAGATTTTTTGAATATTATTTTAAATTCTAAATATTGACAAAATGATATTATAATATATAATGGAAAACGAAATCATATAAAATTTTCAGGAGGAAAAAATTAGTGACTGATCAAAACAGAAATTTAACGTGGCAAAATATCGCTTTAATGGGATTTGTTATGGTATGGGGATTTGGGAATGTTGTAAATAACTTTGCAAATCAAGGGCTTACAGTAGTATTTTCATGGATATTTATGATTGCTCTATATTTTGTTCCATATGCTTTAATGGTAGGAGAGTTAGGATCTGCATTTAAAGACTCTCAAGGTGGGGTTTCAGCTTGGATAAGATCAACTACAACACCAATGCTTGCATTTATGGCAGGATGGACATACTGGGTTGTACATGTTCCTTATTTAGCACAAAAGCCACAAGCTTTATTAATTGCACTTTCATGGGCAATTAGTCCATCTGGACAATTAGCAGGAGTATTAAAAGAATTAAATCCTTTAATATTACAATCTATGGTATTAGTAGTATTTTTAGTCTTTTTATATGTATCAACAAAAGGAGTAAAAGTATTAAAAGTTATAGGTAATATAGCTGGTATGTCAATGTTTGTTATGTCTTTACTATATATAGTATTAGGGCTAGCAGCTCCAGCTATAACAGGACATGTTGCAACACCTGATATAACTGTTAAGTCATTTGTTCCTAAGTTTGACTTTGCATACTTAACTACTTTATCAATGCTAGTATTTGCAGTTGGAGGATGTGAAAAAATTTCTCCATATGTAAATAATACAAAAAATCCATCTAAGAACTTCCCTAAAGGAATGTTAGTATTAGCTGGAATGGTAGCTGTTTGTGCACTTTTAGGTTCAATAGCTATGGGTATGATGTTTAATGCAAATGCTATACCAGAGGATTTAATGATGAATGGTCAATATTATGCATTCCAATTACTTGGAGATCATTACGGATTAGGTAGCTTATTTGTTATAGTTTATGCTTTAGCTAATACTGCTGCTCAGTTATCTGCATTAGTATTTTCAATAGATGCACCGCTTAAAGTATTATTAGGTGATGCAGATGCCAAATTTATACCTAAAGCTTTATCTAAAACAAATAAAAATGGAGTTTTAGTTAATGGGTATATAATGACAGCGATATTAGTTTCTACTTTAATAGTAGTACCTGCATTAGGAATAGGTAATACTAATGAATTATTTAACTGGTTATTAAAGTTAAATTCAGTTGTAATGCCAATGAGATACTTATGGGTATTCCTAGCTTATATGGGTCTTAAAAAGCTAAGTAATAAGTTTAAAACTGAATATAAGTTTATTAAAAATGATAAGTTAGGTTTTTTAGTAGGACTTTGGTGTTTCGGGTTCACTGCATTTGCATGTATAATGGGAATGTTCCCAACAGATGTAGCAGCTTTTAGTCCAGAATGGATATTTAGAGTTTCATTAAATGTTTTAACACCTTTAGTGTTAATGGGAATAGGATTAATATTACCTGTTATATCTAAGATAACTAATAATAATGAAGAATCATCTAAAAAATAGAATAAGTATAAAAATGAGTGAAGTAATCTTCACTCATTTTTTATTTTTAAAAATTATAAAATAAACTTTTGTTAATTTATATTATTAATATAAAAACTTTAGTTTATATAGTATATATATTATTAAAAACTGTTTTAAATTTTAAAAAATAGATTTTAAGTGAATTGAATTTAAATTTACTACATATAAGATATAAAATTAGTTACTAATTAATATATAAGCTTATAAAGCAACATTAAAATGAAAATAAAAGCTTAGAAATAAGTTACAAATATAAGATTAGTATGAAAAAATAGATAATTTATAAAATTTTTTTATGCAAAAATTAAAAAGGTTAAAGTTATACGTCAAATAGTGAAATTTCAACGTGTTAGGATGATTACAAATTGTAACTGTTTTGTAACCAATTTTGATTTTTTTACTGAAAACTGTTTACAAAACCTAAAAAGTGTATTAAGATTAATTAAAAGTTACAAAAAAGTAACAAAAGCATAAGCTGCGAATTTAAAAATACAAGATAGTTAATAATATATAATTTTATTTATTGAATGGAGGAATTTTATGAGTATGAATAAAAGAGCTAAAAAATCATTGGTGTTAACATTAGGATTAGTAATCGGAGGAATGTATGCTTCAGCAAATAATATATATGCAGCAGAAAAAGAAGTAGTAAAAGCAGAAAAATTAAATGTAAGAAAAGGACCATCTATAAATGATGAAAGAATAGCATCTTTAGATAGAGGAATGGTTGTTGAGATATTAGAGACTAGTAATGGATGGAACAAAGTAAAACTTTCAGACGGAGAAGAAGGTTGGGTAAATGGAGATTATACTGCTAAAGAAAAAGCTACAGTAACAGCTGATAAGTTAAATGTAAGAAAAGGACCATCTATAGAAAATGCAAAAATAGGTTCATTAACGGAGGGAACAGTTGTTGAACTACTAGAAGAAGAAAACAATTGGTACAAAGTACAATTATCAGATGGTAACACAGGATGGATAAGTGGAGATTATGTATTAACAGAATCTCAAGCTGATAATAATCAATCAGTTAAAGAAGATAATAGTGCTAATTTAGTACAACAAAGTAATGAAGTTAAAAAAGAAAATAAAACAGTAGTATCAAATGCTACTCAAAATAATGCTTCAGTTACAACTGAAAAAAATGGAGTTAAGAAAGAACAACCTAAAAAAGAAGTAGCAGTGGCTTCTACTAATAAAAATGGACGTTTAATGACTGTAAATGCAAGTGCATATTCAGGACATAATATAACAGCTACAGGAGCTACTCCTAAGTGGGGAACTATAGCTGTAGACCCTTCAGTAATACCATACGGAACTAGAGTTTATATACCTAAGTTTGACATGGTATTTACAGCAGAAGACTGTGGAGGAGCTATAAAAGGAAATAAGATAGATATATTCATGAATAGTGAATCAGATTGTGTAAACTTTGGAAGACAAAATATTGAAATACAAATATTAAACTAGTATAAAGATAAAAAAGACTGTAAGTAAGTTCTATAAAGACTTATTTACAGTCTTTTTTTATTTGATTTAAAAAAATAATCGTACAATTATGAACATATTTCAAGGAAATATATGTAATAGTTTGATATATAAGTTTTTTAAGCAGATATTAGCTAAAATATAAAGCGATATATCAATTATATCATATAAAATAAAGTAATTTGAAATAATTATTTATTTTATTAAGTAAAATAAACTTAAAAATGTCGAAAACTTTAAAAAAGTATACAAAAATGCGTTTTTAATGTATAATATAAACATAAATAAAAAAACGGAGGATAAATACATGAAAAAACTTGGACTAACGAGCAAGATTTTAATAGGGCTATTTCTTGGTATGGTATTTGGTATAGTACTTAGTAAATTTCCAGAAAGCTATTTTAAAGATACACTTGTACTTGGAGGATTTATAAATGTAGTTGGAAGTGGATTTACTAAAGCCATAAAGATGATGGTAGTACCTCTAGTGTTTGTTTCTTTAGTATGTGGTGTATCAGCTATGGAAGATATTAAAAAGCTAGGAAGAATTGGATTTAAAACAATGGGATTTTACTTAATGACAACAGCTATAGCTATATGTATATCTCTAGCATTAGGGGTATTACTAAAACCTGGAGCAGGACTTGATTTAGGTTCAGTAGCATCTCAAACTACAACAGTTGGACAAAATCAATCTTTATCAGAGATAATATTAAATATAATACCATCAAATCCAATAGAATCTCTTGCTAAAGGAGAGATGTTACAGATAATATTCTTTGCAATGCTTACAGGAATATCTATAAGTTTAGTTGGAGAAAAAGCTAAACCTTTAAAAAAGTTCTTTGAAAGTGCAAATGAAGTTTGTATGAAAATGGTTAGTGTTATAATGACATTTGCGCCTTATGGAGTATTTGCCCTTATAACAAATACTTTTGCAACTGTAGGAACACAAGCTATAGGATCATTAGTTAAATATATATTAGTAGTTTTACTTGGACTTTTAATACATGTTGTTGTAGTATATGGAGGTTCACTTAAGATATTTACTAAATTTGGGTTTATAAATTTTGCTCGTAAATTTACTAAAGTGGCAGCAGTTACTTTTTCAACAGCATCAAGTAATGCATCTGTACCAGTAAGTTTAGAATTAATGGAAGAAATGGGAGTAAGTAAAAGTATACGTTCATTTACTATACCTATGGGAGCTACTATAAATATGGACGGAACTGCTATAATGCAAGGTGTTGCAGCATTATTTATAGCACAAGTTTATGGTATTAACTTAGGATTAAATGATATGTTAACAATAGTTTTAACAGCAACATTAGCATCAGTTGGAACAGCAGGTGTTCCAGGAGTCGGAATGATAATGTTATCTATGGTTCTTCAATCAGTAGGACTTCCACTTGAAGGAATCGGACTTATAATGGGAGTTGAAAGAATAATAGATATGTTTAGAACAACAGTAAACGTAATGGGAGATAATACTTGTACATTAGTTGTTGCAAGTAGTGAAAAGGAATTTGAAGATGATTTTATAGAAGATGTAGAAGTAGCTTAATAAAAAATACCACCTTAATAAAATATTAGGGTGGTGTTTTTTTATATAAATTTTTGTTGACATATGTATAAACTAAGCTATAATAAAATTGTAATCTAAAATGAATAGCTAGGGGTGTCTTATGGCTGAGAAATGAATTTTTATTCATTAACCCTCAAACCTGATCTGGATAATACCAGCGTAGGAAAGCTTTACTTAATATACAAATGTAATTTATTTGCATAGAAATTTAAGGCCATATTCCTACTCAGGAATATGGCTTTTTTGTTTATTAAATAAAACTTATAAAAACTATAAGGGGGGACTAAAAAGTGGAAAAGTACAAAATACCAACTCTTACAATAGCAGGTTCTGATTCCTCAGGAGGAGCTGGGATTCAAGCTGATTTAAAAACCTTCAGTGCTATAGGAACTTATGGAATGAGCGTTATAACTGCTATTACAGCTCAAAGTACACAAGGAGTATTTTTAGTAGAAGAGTTAAGCAAGGAAATAATTAAAAAGCAAATAGAGGTTGTATTTGATGATATACCTCCTAAAGCTGTAAAAATAGGTATGGTATCAAGTCCAGAAATAATAAAGGTTATAGTTGATACTCTAGATAAGTATAATCCTAAAAATTTAGTAGTAGATCCAGTTATGATTTCTAAAAGTGGATATTCACTTTTAAAACCAGAAGCTAAAGAAAATTTAATTAAATATCTTATACCTAAAGCGTACATATTAACACCAAATACACTAGAAGCCGAAGAAATAGCAGGGATGAAAATAAATAACCTAGATGATATGAAGTTAGTTGGAGAAAAAATCTTATCATTAGGTCCTGGTTATGTTCTTATGAAAGGCGGCCATTTAGATGGAGATGCAGTAGATGTTTTAATTGGGAAAAACACTTTTGAAATTTATAAGAGTGAAAGATTAGATATGAAAAATACTCATGGGACAGGCTGTACATTATCTTCTGCTATAACTGCATGCTTAGCACTAGGATTAGATGTTAAAGAAGCGGTTTCAGAAGCTAAAAAATATATAACAAATGCAATAAAATATAGTTTTGATATAGGCAAAGGCGTAGGTCCTGTACATCATTTCTATAAATTTGATTTAAATAAATAATAAACTAAGGTAAACGGGGGAGATAAAATATGTTTAATTTATTAAGTAAAGTAAGAGATGCTAATCCATTAGTACTTCATTATACAAATGAAGTAACTATAAATGATTGTGCAAATATTACATTAGCTTTAGGTGCAAGTCCTCTTATGAGTTATTCTTATGAAGAACTTGAAGAGATAATTCCACTTGCAAGTTCAGTTGTTATAAATATAGGAACAATGAACTCATCACATATTGACTTATTTTTAAAGGCAGGAAAAATTGCTAATAAATTTAATAAGCCAGTAGTATTAGATCCAGTAGGTGTGTTTGCAACTAAGTCAAGAGCTTTATTAGTAGAAAAGTTAATAAATGAAGTTAAGTTTGATGTAATAAAAGGAAATGTTTCTGAGATAAAATACATAGGTGGATTTGATGTTAATGGAAAAGGTGTAGATTCTTTTGAAGAAGATGAAGATATAGATGATATCATAAAAAAAGTATCTAAAAAATTAGAATGTGTAGTAGTTGCAACAGGAAAAGTTGATGTTATAACTGATGGAGAAAAAACTATAAAAGTTTATAACGGATCTTCTAGGTTAAAAAGTGTAACAGGGACAGGGTGTATGAGTGCTAGTTTAATAGGAAGTTATTTAGGAGCTAGTGAAAACAAATTAGAAGCGGCTAGTATGGGAATTCTTACAATGAGCTTATGTGGAGAATTAGCTGGCAAGGACAACATAGGAATTGGGAGTTTCAAAGTTAGTTTAATGGATAATATATATAATTTAAATGAAGAAATAATAAATAAATTTTCTAGGGTGGAGGTATTTTAGTGAAATTTACAGATTATTTATTCGATGAAGTCAAAGACATATGGGAAAGTTACTTAAAGCATCCTTTTGTAAAAGAAATCGGTGAAGGAATTTTACCAAAAGAAAAATTTAAAAGATACCTTATACAAGATTATTTATATTTAAAAGAGTTCTCAAAGGTATTTGCAATGGGAATAGTAAAATCAGAAACTATCAAGGAAATGAAGTTTTTTAATAGGGCGGCAAAAGGGTCAATGGAAGATGAAGCTGCTATACACATAGATTATATGAAAAAATTAGGTATACCACCAGTAGAAGCAGAAAAGTGCAGCCTTGAAATGGTTTCAAGTAGTTATACAAGTTATATGCAAGCAGTAGCTTTAACAGGTGGAGTAAAAGAAATCGTAATGGCAACTCTACCTTGTAACTGGAGTTATAACTATATTGGTCATTATTTATATGAAACATACAAAGACAATTTAGAAGGAAACTACTACAAAGATTGGATTGAAATGTATGCAGATAATGAATTTGATGAGGTATTAAAAGAGTGGTTAGAATATACAAATCATATATGTAAAAATTTAAGTGAAGAGGAAATAAAAAAACTTACAGAAATATTT
>ERZ1463036.73-NODE-73-length-23116-cov-16.052600_pt1 | contig 23116 bp, 31 predicted proteins | sample MGYA00564485_ERZ1463036 | MGnify/ENA primary metagenome ERZ1463036 (study PRJEB39244, sample SAMEA3635127) | Helicobacter pylori | study: EMG produced TPA metagenomics assembly of PRJEB11511 data set (Assembly of a 5300-year-old Helicobacter pylori... | reverse complement strand
GAGTTCAGACGTGCTCTTCCGATCTAAGAATATACGCGGCCATCGCGGCAGTCTTACCCATCTGACGAGCAGTTAGGGTCAAGCTGAAGCGGTTGTTAACGTACAGGTTGATCATTTCCTTTTGGTATTCAAACAACTTGAATGGAATAATACCATCATCTAGCGAAACGATTCTACAGTATGTTTCAATAAAATAAATCGGGTCACGCGAACACTTAATTTGCTCAATCAAATGCTCACCCGTTAGATCAGTCTTACTATATTGTCTTCGGATTAGAATATTACCATTGTACGTATCGCGCATTGGTAATAGAATGTCCTTGATAGGAAATGGAGTACCACCCCCATCTTTCATTGGGGCATATTGAGTTGGGCGTTTTGACATTATTCGTTGACCTCTACATCTTCAGCTTCTGGGACGATGGTCTTCATTTCCTCTTCCTTAGCCATACGCAGAACGTCAGCCAAAGATAGATTAACAAATGTATTCTGAACAACTCCAGGAGTACCAGCGCCTTTTGCTCTTTCGGTTGCTTCCTTCTTAGCTGCTTTGTCTGCGCTGATCTCCTTATAAATCTTCTGCATCTCAAGCAAGTCTTTTGAAAGACCTCGCATGGTTGTAGCTAATTCATTGAATACAGCGAAGGCTTTTGGGTGTTGGGTTTGAATAGCAACATCTAGAGCGCCTTGAATAGCCGAACCAGACATACCGATTAGGGTGTGAGTAAGATTCCTTGCGGTCACATAATCATCCCGGATGTCGGTATTATCTTCAACTTCAGGTACGCTGGTTGCCACTTCTTTCATCTCAAAGGGGATTAATTCACCGCCTCTGCTTGGGATGATATCATCATCTTTAAAATCCATACTAATATCATTCAATGTTGCATTCGGGGCACTAATTTGATCCAAAGTGCCCTTCAGTCTATCTGACATATTACTCATTTTTCGGTTTCCTTGTTCTCTTCACCTTGATAGGTGTACTTGGTATATCCGCAATCTCAGTAGTCATATTAGATAGATTTTCCTGGATAGGATTTAATCCAAACTGTTCTGTAACTACTTCGATTAGTTGAGGGTTATATTCATTGCTTATGTCAATGAAGTCTATCTCTTTGATAACCAATTTATTTTGTGTTCTCTTGTATAGATAACCCTTCAACTCAAATGTGATCTTCCAATTAATTAATCTCACTTGAACATCATCGTCATAGTTATCTTCTTGGCTGATTTCTTCTAGGGCAATAATTATATCCCTCTCAACCCGAATTCCTGTTGTATCTTCAATAGTCACAGATAGATTACCATCAAATGCTGGGACAATCTGTTCGACTATCTGTAACATATCGTCATTATTCTTGGTTCTGATTAGAAGAGAAAATAATAGATTGTATGGAACAGGGTTGAATTGATAGTTCTTGGTGCCGTCAGGATTAACCGCATCTTCGCTGAATCGGTTCATCGCATTGGTCTTCCTAGCAACGTCCTTGTAAATATTATCGATCTTGAAGGCCATCGCGGGTACTATTCTTGCGACTTGTTTAATCTCTCTGGTCTCATCTTGAGCGACCTTACTATACATATTCCCGTTGGCGTATTTAATCGGGACGATGACGTAATCTTCTTTCCCATCATCTGAAGTGCGCTTAATGTGTATATCGCTGAACAGCGATCCAAATAAAGCGACATATCTTCGCACGGATGCGTGATAGAAATGATGTTCTTTACTAAATAATTGTCCCATATTAGAATCCAAACGCTGAGTCATTAGGTATGGTCATCATCTCAGCTTCTTGTTGTAGACCACCAGTTTCATCAATCTTATTACTAGGTAGAATACCCAACAATCTCTTCAATCCATCATCATCCAAATCCTTAGATGTGCCAAGGCTGTTATAGTCGGACTCAGTATCCTTTTCAATATCTTCATGACTATAGTTGAACAGTTTACAATTCAAACGATATGAATAATTACGTCCTGCCTGGAAGTATTTTTGATCCATCTTTACCTTACCAATTTCCCATAGGGAATCTGACATTGGTAGATAGATTAGATCACCTTCTCTTGGTCTCACTAGATCGGAGTTTTCGCAAACATCAGTTTTGAATCTACGAATACCAACTTGGAAAATCGCAGCATCAGTATGGTTGATACCAAACTCATCATTGATATCGCCATTACCATTAAAATGTTCGACCGACTCAGCGAACATCGGAACCTCAAAATATTGCTTGAATGAGGACATTGATGCCTCACCCAGCAGATAGTCCGGGTTTATTTGTTCACGAACGATATAATGGGTATTGACCCCACGCTGCTCAATAGCTTCTTCTATTAAGTCAGCAATGAGATCATGCTCATTAGTATTTGTATAATTTCCCATCAAATTGACAGCCATGTTATTCTCCTAAACCATATACGTATATTTAGTTCATTTGAACTTGAACATACGTTTAGAGCCTATTTAGAGGCGTTTAACGATGAGCTGGTAGATAACTACCAACACGACCAGTTAAACGCCTGCTAGGTGGGTTAAATCACTGCGCGTTAGCCCAGGAAGAAGTCTACCGGGTTAGAATATAGCATTTCGTTCACTATCTTCTTGAAATCAGCATCACCCTCTTCATACATCTTCTGGCCATCCAAAGAAACGCCACCGGGTAAAATAACGTTACCATATTTCCTCAAGATGTTACCCCAAACTTTCTTACACTCAGCAACAGCCAATTCCTTCAGGGTTTCGTCGTCCCAAAGATCATCAGCCGAAATTACGTTTGCTGGGTCGATGCCGTCTTGGGCTGCTTCTGGGTCAGTATTCTCATAGCATTTCAAAGCTATGATTGAACCTTCTCTAGTTGTAAAGTTTGGAATCAATCTACGTTGATAACGTACAAAGGTAAAACCCTTTGGTTGATCGAGAATCATCTGAGTGTTATATAGGCGTTGTTTCAGAGTCACGAAGTCTACTAACGATACACCATTGAATCTTGAAGCAGCCATGAACGTTTCTCTAGTCATTTGATATTCAGCCGTCATGAATGACATATCAGTCAACGATAAACCTTTTGGAATTACTTCCACTACTGCGTTGATAGTCTTCGGCACTGGAATATAACCGTTGTCCACATCAGTCTGTGACATTGTATATACATAGTGACTCTCATATGACCCATAAGGACTATACTTGAAGAAGTTTCTCATAGCCGTATCAATAGCCATATCGATATGTTCATCCGACAAGTTAACTTTAATATATGGATGACCCAGAGCTAATAGGATTTTATGTTTTAATGCGGCTCTCGTTGTTACTCTAATCATTGTTTCTCCATCAATAGTTTCATTATAATTGCTAGGGTGGATTTGATCTCGGCATTATCTTGCTCAATCTTATCCATCCGATTTCTTCCCTCAATGATAGCATCCCGTTTAGCAATATATACTCGATATGCATCATTATTTGTATTCTGTACTGCTCCGGTGCTAGGGTCACGGGCTAAATCCGGTTGATCTTTAACTTTCATATTTTCCTCGATAACAAAATGAGAGGTTGAGTTTCCCCAACCTCTCATTTATTTAAGCAAATGCTAGTGATCTGATATCAGAAAGGCTAGGTGCGTTATCACGACTTCCTGTCAATTCTAATTTCAATTTATATCCAATGAAGCTTCCATTGATTTGATACTCATATTCAACATAGCTCTCACTATTTGCGATAGGAGTAGTCGCAGTCAATTCAACCCAAGGCATCGAACCAATATCTTGATCGGCACTATTCATACGTTTGTGGTACATTTTCAAACCGGAGTTACCTGGTAATCTAGCACCAACATAGAATCTTGCAGTTGTGTTAGGATTGTCAAACTTAATATCTTTCGATACATAGGTAAAGACTTTACTAACACCATCAACTCTTGGGCTAACCAGTACTGCGTTGAAACCAGAGCTTTCGATCATAGGACAAACGTTATCAACACTTGATGTCATAGTAGCACGGATTTGTAAATCTCCAGCTTTTCTAATAACACCTTCACTAGACAAGGTCATATCAGTTTTAACATTCAATGGGAACCAGCCTGTCTTAGCGCGGGTGGATTGAGATGTCGCTTGATATTCCCAAGTAACTTTAGTTCCTGGTGGAGTGTATGAATCAACATTGTTCATGAAGATGTTATATGGATAGTTTACAACTGCTCTCATAGCTGAACCTCCCAACGAACCAGTAACATTCGCAGTCGATGTGGCTTGGTAGCTAAACGTATCAATATCAGCAGCAATAACGACCTTCGTGCCATTAACACCAGAGTCAACTAAGTTATTACCCGGAACAACACCAGACATAGTAACCGAATCCCCAACCTTTAGACCATGAGACTGTAAAGTGACTTTCACCAAATTAGAGCCTGCGTTCGTATATGCTGCATTGAACGCCAGTGGTAGAGGTATAGGTGCATCACAATCTAGAGTAACAACACCCGGATTGGTTGAGAATACAGCACGACGCAACTTAAATTTCAAATCACGATCTTGTTGAGCATCCCAAGTTGAACCGTTAGCAGATACCAAGAAGACACCCATATGAGCTTGTTTTGAAAGCGCCATTTGTGAGCCAATGATGTTCTGACCTTGTTGGGCGATGAACACATTATATTCTTGAGTATTAGCAACTAGAACAACTGCGTATTCCATACCTTCACTTAGCATGATAGGGTCAACGAATTTAAACGTTGTTGGTACCGTACCATCGCTTGATACACTAACTTGGCTAGGGTCAAGAGTTACGCTTGCCAGCACTGCTGAAGTTGGTATACCGCTACTGGCTGTTCTCAATTCTAGGGTTACTGGAATTGATCTAGCTTTAGTTGCAAAGTAAATATCAAAGCTTGTAGCAAAGCAACCACCAGGAGTCGGAACCAAGAAGGTCTGAGCAATTGGGTCTAGATATCTAACACCGCCAGTAGGCACAGTTGTAGCTGTGATTACAGTTGTATTAGTAGTAGTTACTTGTCTCGTCTCAAAGATACCACCCGATAGGAATGTCGTTGAACCATAAGTCGTTAAGACGTTTGGATCGACACTATCCGTAGAACTGTCGGTGAATCGCATTACTGACTCACCAGTTTTGAATCGTTTAGTATCATTATCAGGAACCAAATAAGTCCCAGTTGTCTTACCAGCCGCATCAGTAATCACAGCTTGTCCATATACACCACCAGTCGGGGCACATTCAGAAGATACGTCAACTGAATCCCAGAAAGGATAGATACGGGTGAACGGTCTAAATCCAGTACATTCAAAAACAATCGGAATTGATCTCATGAACGGGATAATGCTCGTTGATACTGAGTTATCGGTTGAAGAACTATATAGATCATTCTGGAACGACGTAGTTGACTCAGTAGAGATTTTTTGTCTCCAGCGCCAGTCGCTATGTCCAGGCAATCTATTAGCTGCAGTTACACCATCCCAGCTACTCCAAACAGTTCCCTCGACTTTACCCTCAGTCATATCAAGAGTGTTGTTGATAATGATAGGCTCATTATACTTCACATCCCTCCAATAGTCACGGTCAGGCGTTAGAGAAACTTTACCCAACCAAGCGAATACTGCATATGGGTTGATGTTAATTGTCATCGTCGCATATGGCTGATCAATGATCTCAGTTTCGGTATATGACTTCATATAAACTCTCGTTGGTTTAACAACGTTAGAAGTATCTGAGGTCGTAAAACCCACACCATTTTCTTCAAATGTAGGATGCAAGATACCAGCATTTAAGTCCATCGAAGCCGACCACTCTGGGTGAGCAACTTCAGCTAGACGGAAATCTTTGAAGCCATCAACAGCGAAACCATTTTTGAATCTGTTATTACCAGTTACTGGATCAAGCACTTCAGTTTTATTCGTAGCTGTTTCCAGCGCAGATAAAGTCGTGTAGTATTCCAGGTTGCTAATACGAGCATCCAGTTTACCAATATCGCGCATCGTGTAGCGGCTGTTATCAACCGTTTTGATAGTGATGTCGGTAGGCTTCATTGTATATGCAGGAATTAGTAACTCATACAACTTAACTGCATCTTCAGGTGTTGAAGGAATAACCGGAGACAAACTTGGTAGACCTTTAGTGACTAAGAACACACCATTAGTATTGACACACACAATATCGGCTCTTGGCAAATAATATGTAATGTCAGCACGGATTGAATCGCCAGGTTTAATGATCTCACCGAATACCGTTGCTGAAGTGAATACGTTGTTAGCATCCTTCAGAGGACGGAAATCGATATAATCGCTTAGATTATCACCACCAAATGAAGTAACTTGAGGGCGGGTCAAACCACTATATGAATCTACAGTAAAATAATCACCAGCTGAGTGGGCAAAGTAACGGTAAGTCACTTTAACAAAACGAGTAATCAGTTGACTATCGGTTTTGACCAGTTTACCAGTTTCATACCAACTATCTTTTTGTCCATCTTCGAACGTGAACAAAGCAGTTAAATCTTCGTTGGTATCACGATCTTTTACTGAGATCACATCATAGATGTCGGCTTTACTAAAGCGTTGGCGATTCGTATCGGGGAACTGAATCACCTCATCCGTAATCGTCACCAGCGTTTTAGTCTTTTGCGTAGTTTGACTCTTCAATACCGGAGCAATGACCTTGATGGACTGATTACCCTGAGCAGAACCCAAGTTAATCGACATCGTAGTTCCTAAGATTGTGCCACCCAGAGTAATACTGGTTGATGGATCAAAAATAGTACCGGCTGAAGCTGCGCCAGTCAATGCGATGAAATACGTATTAGGATCAATAGCACCGAAGAACTCATTTGAACCCACTGAAGCTGACACAACACCAGAGGCATTAGTCGTCAGATTAAATGTTCTCAAAACCGTATATGAAGTATCGCCACCCAGACCTGGAGTATATAGCGTTTTGATTGCTGATACTGGCAGTTTGAAAAGCAAAGAACTCTTATTTGTGTCATACAGCACAGAAGCCACTAGGTTAGCAGTGAATAGACTTGACGAATCTGAATACTTCAGTGATGCGGCGTCATATACAAACTTACCAGCGATAGTTACAACGTCAAATACGTAGATTCTATAGTTGGTTCCATCTTTACGGATAGCACGAACCGCGCAAGTACCAATTTGGACATTGCCGGAATCCAACAGAAGCACACGTTTTTTGATATCGATATCAGGAACTGATTTCATATCTTTGACTAGGAAATATTGACCATAGTCCGCAGTGAATGCAGCGTTGTTTAGGAAAGCTGTATCACGAGCCTTATCAAACACAGCGTTTTGAATACCAATGTTTTCAACGCGATAACCTTTGATGTATCCAATACCAGGCTTCATAGCAGCAACCATTTTAGTCTCATCACCACCGTTGATAGGTAGATATGCACCGCCATTAGTATCTGTTTTCAGGTGCTCTTTGATATCCATGCCGAATTCATTGACGACATAGTCACCATTGGTTTCATATGTACGTTTAGCAATTGCTTGCTCGATAATCGAATAACTGGTGTAATCAACTTTACTTTGTAGCGCGCCATCTTCAAATCTTGCGATCTCAATGAAATCGCTACTCACCGCAGTAATATCAAGTCCGGTTAGAACTAGAACAACTTTCAGACGAGAAGCACCAGGAGCACCTTGATTTGGGAATCCATTAGCATTTGATAGCAATGATGGGTCTTCAGCTGACGTCACGATAGATTCGATTACATTGAATCCTACTTTAACGGTACGATCAGTCGTATATTTTGACACAACATAATCTTGATCATCGGTGCGAACAAGCATACCGCGAACGAAATAAACGCCACTTTGGACTTTAACCCATGAACCTTTAGCTAGTGTGGTTGCAGTTGCAGTAGCAAGAGTTATAATGTTGGTTCCCGTACCATATTTGAAAATCGTCACTTCTTCATTAGGGACGAATTTCTTTTCCTGGTTTGAACCAGGGGTGATGACGTCGTAGAATACTGAGATAGGGTCAGTTGAAGTTGCATTAAACGACTTAGCAATTTTAGCAATCAGACCATTCGCGGTCGATTTTAGATAAATTTCAGCTTCAGAACCAAAATCAGTGAATAGACTACCATTTTTCATAGTCAGTTTAGCAACATCTTGCGACTCAACTGCGCGAATACCGCCAGGAACCACCATAGCACCTTCGGTGAATAGATGCTTACCCAGACGTTCAATTTGATTCTGTAGGATTGATTGAGCCTGAGTCAATTCTCGGGCCTGTACTGTTCTACCTGCGTTGAATAATACTCGATTGAAATTCTTATTTTCATCGAAATCTTCAAACATTGGTGAAACGTTTAGGTTAGTGCTTTGCATATTTTTATAACTCCATTAGGCATTCAACTTTATATAAAATTATTTAGTCAAACGAATAAAAGGGTGTGCCTTTTTATAGACACACCCTTTATCAAAATAATGTACCCGGCGCAAAGTCAGTTTCTTTAACCATCACAACCCTAAATCCGGCTGGATGTATTAGTAATCGATAGATCGTGTCAAACGCTTCTTGATACTCAGATATATCGTTTTTCACTACGATCACATATGAATACTCTTGATATAGTTCGTCATCGCGGATTACAAATATGTCATCCAGAACCCAGTTACCGTCAATCACCGCAATATTTTGCTTAGGTTGATAAATTACTACGTTCTCACCGAAGCATAGATTGAAGAATAGTTTCATCGCCATTTCCGTACCCTTGATCGCATAGATATGCTTCATCAAAGATATCAACAGAGATTTATCTACTCCAGCAATTATATTAGATTTGCATGTGAACCCAGGAACACCAAATGCGCTGAACCAGTTATCTATCGACATATCATCGATTACTGGAGATTTCAATACCGTATCATCTGAGGTAATAAATGTCGAACCATCACTAGTATTGAAATCTCCAGCAGTATCCTCAAGCATGTAATTATCCTGAAGATGTTTAGCTTGATAGCCTGGATTTTTAATATTACTTAGTTCAAGTATGACCTGATCCAGCACATCAATCTGGGTTGAATCTACGTACTTAACATCACCAGACGCAATGAATTTATCAATATCGGACTGTAACCATGAGGTATCGGACTTTAGAATTTCAATTTCTTTATCAGACAACCCAGAGCCTCGATATAGCCACTCATAGTATTTCTCCATAAAGAGTATGAAGCGAGGATATTTGCCCCCATACTCTGTCGGTAATTGAGCACGAATGCTAGGGACATCAGTTATCATTTTGCTACCTTCACTAATTCAATATTTGATTCTTTAATCTTCAACAGCGCATTGCGAATACCAATCAATGATTGATCATCCTCAATGGAACAATATGCAGAGCAGGTCGCATAATTCAACGGAGTTGTTCTAGGTGTGAAACCATTAATGTGGATAACCCCACTAGCGTAATCAACTGTACCCAAATTCTTATATAACACCACATCAGCAAAACCAGATTTTTGTCTCACCATATATAGGCTTCCAAGCTTATCGTCTAGAATTACGTGGGTCCAATCATCATACCCAACATCAGCAATTGTAAAACCACTTATGGATACTGAACCCGTTGATAATTTATGACCAAAATCTATCACATAAGAACCAGAGATATTTAATGTTGGTGAAAATCGCTTTTCGTAGGTAATATTGGTATAGTTGCCTTGTATGGTTGAATCAATGTTGTTTATAAATTCGGAAAACTTCGACATATCCAAACTACCGCCAAACTTCTCCATCTTATCACGACTGAATAATTTACAATAATCTTGTATCTTCTGTTTCAAAGAATTCTCAGAAATTCTAATCGTATCTGGGACATATTTGATACGACTATTCACCGTCACATACGTATAGACTGGATCGACTACCACAGGAGTAATTGAGCCTACATTATATTGTTTCAGAATCGCAACTAAATCGGCCTTCTGTCCGGTTGATAGAAAATCGCTATGCTTTGGGATAACTGATAGGAATACGTCACCATATCTTGGAGGTACGTTATCCTCACCACCCCAACAAATTACATCATTAGATTCTGGATATAGTTTCTTGGTTAAAGTGACATAGTCGCCAGGGGTTACTGCGTTACCAGATGTAGTGAATGAAATCGGGGCTAATGTTCGGATTGATTCAATATCTTCGTTATCTGCTCCGCCATACGTTCTTTCGATTAGATTAGATACTTTGATATCATAGAAACCGCCAATTGAAGATGCTGGAGTGATTAAACTTAAATCATTACCTGCGTTACCTTGAGTGATTAAATAACGGATTGTGATGACATTGTTATAATCCAAACGCTTCGATAGTTTACCATCACCAAATTTAAATTCATAAAACCCGTTGCGATTCTCTTTCAAGAAATATAATTTAGACTCGGAACCCAAATCATAGGCAGTTGCAAATGATTTATATGGAGTTTGTAAGGATGCAGTTTCTGAATCTCTAACCACCACATCCAAAGTGTCGGTATCAATACCCGTATTTGGTATCACGAAACTTTCATTCCCATACTGAGTCGTAACTAAATAGCCATTGATCGCCCAAGTACCTTGGACTAAAGTAACATTATCAAATACGTATTGACCACCAACTAAATTGGTAGTGTATTCGGTAATTGGGCTCAGGATGAATGTCTGACCATCCTTATTTGCATAGAATTGATGATCTCTGGTGATCGTCAGATTAGCCGCAGCCACATCTGGATCACTAGGTGTAATGACCACCGATACTCTAGTACGAGCAGCACGACTTGAAGATGGTACATAACCCAACTTAGATGCGATGCTAGTAATATTGGCTCTCAGTTGAGCCGAGTCTATTTGTAATTCGTTATAGACAAAGTTGTTCTGGAATGCTTGATGCTGTGCGTTGTACGCTAATACCCTCAATAATTCTCGGATAGCAGAACCATCAAAGTTCATATCTGTGAATTCGTCTTGACTCTTCATGAAGAGTACCAAAGAATCCATTATATCGTTGAAATCATTTGAAGAATAGTTGGTGCTCATATAAATTCGTCCCTTAAAAGCTAATTGTGTAATATATTTATTTAGGCTAAATAATAGTAGCGGGTACTTTTTATTAACACAAACAACAATAATATAACAGGTTACAGATGAAACTACTAAACTTGATTAACATATTATCTTGGTTGGTATTACTTTTCCATTGCGGCAAATCCTATTGGTGCCTGAGGGGCGGGGAATTTACTAAGCAAGAAATAATGGTCATAGCAATAACATTATTAACCGGGCTAAATATATTTATGTGGACATTTTCCACAATACTAGTAAAGCCTCAATACGCGGGTTTGCAATTACTTGATTATTTCAAAGTAGGCATATCTATTTTTCAACTTCTAATATGTCACTTCATACTGTCGAATATCAAATGCGACATACAACAAAATAAGGACTAAATATGTCAGTAGCCACATTCATTGATAGAGTTTCTGACCTAGCGGCTGCTGGTGTCCTAGCATCATTCGGCGGTGCCGCCCAGGCTCTCTATCAAATATACAAAAACGAAAGACCATTTGCACTACTTCCTTTCTCAATATGTATTTTCTTATCATTCTTCGTGGGGCAAGTCGTGGGTTCTTTAATACCAGCAAGCTTGAGTCAATATCATGATGGTCTATTACTCATGTCAGGTTTCTGTGTATTCCCATTACTAGATATTCTCAATTCTCATATGGCTCGCTTTATGAAAGGGATGCTAGAAAAAACCCTACCAACTAAACAGGACGACCCAAATGACGGAACTAACCCTTGATCAAAAGTATGCATCACTAATTGATGAACTATCTGTACTGAACACAAAGTTTGATAAGTTCATGAATGGTGATGAGTACGCAACAATTCCGGTTGAGGGTGGAAACAACATCAAATCGTTGTCTGGCATCACTAAAGACCTACGCAGCTTCAAGTATGTCCAAAGAGTAATTAATCATCGGTTGTATCAGGATATGGTCGATGACTTGATTGAAGAAGGTATGTTGATCAGAGTATGGGGAGACACCGAAGAAATTAACGGGTTATATAAAAAGAAATCTATTGGGTTCGATAAAGTATCGTACTCTGATTTATATGACTTGAGAGATTTTCTACCCAATCCTTGGAATTACGCCACCATAACTAAAAATCAGTCAGAATTCAATACCGGTTTAGATTTATGTTCCTTTACCGTTCCAAACTCAGCGTTTGAAACTAATACGCGAAGATTAAAAGGCACAGCAATTTATACTCTGGATGGGGTAGGTAGTCGCGGATCAATATCATTCGACTTTACCATCGTAACTTTGACTGGTGATGGCACTGATCCAAAATTAACCATTCTACTATCAAATTTGGTATTTCTGGCTATAGATAATGGATTTAGTGCTGTGGATGTCCCGGAGTTAAATGTAAGAATAACCAAAGGGGTTTTAGATACTAAGTACACGGTAACAACTACACCATTCAAAGTAAGAAGTAATCAAACTCCAATCCCAGCTAGACTTGAAGTTAATTTCTATCATGTAGATCAGACATACAAATCAGTATAACAGATAAACCCCGACGACTAAAAATCTTCGGGGTTTTATTTCGTCTATCATCGTCATCGCAGTGGGTAGGATGAGCTAGGATGAGTTTAAAACGTATGATGGTAGAACTTACCTATATATCATCGCAACAGCCTTATAGAGCCTTTAAACCAGTCGTAAAATAAATTAAAATAATGCTTTACTTTTTTAGATTCTCATTATATAATACCCACCGGGCTATTATGCCCTAAATAAATGTTTAGATGTAAAGCTTACAGTGCAATACGGGCATCGCTACGGTGGGGCTGTAAGTTGAAGTGGGATACTACGATTCGAGATAATCCCAACCTACGACGTAAGCCCTTAGATGGGTTTGATCAACAAGGTTCTCGACTGCTAGTTAATTTAGTAGCGCAAGTGTTGGTCTAAGAATAGGGGATTTAACCCCAACCTATTCTCTAATGGTGGCTCCTAAACTGATCCAGTTAGATAATCGTCCAAGGGAAGTTAGAGTACGCATTTTAGCCTTTGGGGTTACGATGATTCGTATTTCTAACTTCCCTTGGACGATGTTAACTAAAAGTTCACCTGCCTGAGTAAAATGAGAGATTAATAAGATAAAACATGATAGATAAGAAAATGAATAGTATATACAAGCCTGATGGTGACAGCCACTACCATAACGGGATACCTAAACAACACAAAACCTCGACACCACCTAGCCACTTACTGAAGAAGTTGATTGGACACAAAGAACCCAAGATTGAATTGTTTCAACTACCTAGAAGCCCAAGTAAGTCAACGTATAACGATTTTGTCGTATATGTTAGGAAGTATTTTATGGCGACTCGTTAACAAGTCAAAGCCCTTCGGATAAAACCGTGGGGCTTTTATTTTGTCTAAAATAATGCTTTACTTTACATTACATATAAAGTATAATTATATTTTCGATGGAGGTTAAATGTTATATTCGGTTTTAGATGTAGACAACTTGATTTATATGCGTCTGGACAACGGCACTAAGGCTCAACCCGAATTAGTTACAAAAAGTCTGAGCGATGCTATTCTGGCGTTAGAGCATATCAAAGACAGTTGCATCGGAACTTATCGTTTGGTTGAATGTGTAGTGCAGCAACCTTGCTGGTCAATTTAAGGAAAATTATGAATACGAAATATGCAATCATGGGTAATGGGGTGTTTTGGGATTTAAACTTTTCAAATACAAAGAATTCTAAGCACTCATCAAATAATTTTCGGAAGGTTCAGAACGTTTGCGATGCTTTAACTTCGCAATTTTTGAATATAAAATTTAAGATCGTAAAGATTGAGAAGGTTAAGGTAGCAGATTGAATTTAGAAGTTTATACAGACGGCTCGTCAATGCACAACGGGAAACCTAATTGTTTTGGCGGCTGGTCAGCATGTTTTGATTTGGGTAAAAAGAAATACATACGCTACGGCAACCTGCCGCCACCTTCAAGTAACAATCGAGGTGAAATCTATGGCGTATTGTTCACAATGATGACTTTCAAATCCCGCAAGGATTTCAATATCAAAATCTATTCAGATTCCCAATACGTATGTAAGAGCATCAACGAGTGGCGTCACAAGTGGAAACGCAACGGCTATGAAGGGATTAAAAACCCAGATTTACTGATTCCGTTATTCAATGCTTGGGATGAACACGGTAATTGTACAATTGAGTGGGTGAGAGGTCATAACGGTCATCCTGGTAATGAACTGGCCGACGAGTGGGCTGGTAAGGGAATGAGATCAATTGACGGTTCAATGTCTAATGATTTCTATGATATTCAAATGATTAAAGAAAAGAAATATGAGTGAGTTTATTGAAATCGGTAATGATTTGATTAATACCGATCACATATTATTTATGAAAGCGGATGATTATAACCAAATCGTATTTACCTTCAGAGAAAAGATGCGATTAGAATACGAATTTGAAAGTAAAACTATGCGGGATGAGAAATTTAAAATCATTCGCAAACAATTGAAAGTGGCTTGATATGTCTAGAGTTAAATTTATTCACATTGAGTATGATTTAATCAATGCTGATGATATCGTGAATATTATCAATAGAGACAATTTGGACGGGACGGCTTACATCCAGGTTATTATGCGTAGTACCAATCATCAAGATAGAAAATATAATTTTTCCGATAAAGAATCTTGTAACCAGGTATTTAATCGAATCAATCGTCATTTGACTAAGGAATAATATGAGTATTATTTTTACTGAAACCGAAATTAAAAGCCTACAAAAGAACCCAGACGCGCTCGACGCTCTGATCAACCAACACGAATGCTGGATTGTTGAAGCTGATTCTATCGGCGGATTTGAAGAACATGTCAAGGTCAACGAACGGCGTATTGAAGAACTAAAAGCTGAACGCGATAAAATCATCGCGGAATATTAAGGAACAAATGGAAGAAGAAGTAGAAGTTTCATTAGAAGATCAAGAGCAATTTATACAAGATACAACGTCAAATAAACATCGCTTTTATATTGACGACCACCACCTGACCCAAATTCTAACCGAATGGAAGATGTCATTCTGGGATGAAGATGGCGTTTTGAAACCTGTGCGTCCACGGATTCCTGAAGCAGTTGGTGCTGCTATTTGGGATATGGCTGAACAAATGGGTAAGCGACATAACTTCGCAAACTACACATATTTGAGTGAAATGAAATCCGATGGGATTATTCATTGTGTAAAGTATATCCACAACTTCAATCCTCTCAAGAAGTCCGAAAAGAAAGGTAAGGTTTCAGCCTATGGTTATATCAATATGATTATTTGGCGTTCCTTCACTAATCGAATCAAGGTTGAGAAACGTGAACAATATCTAAAGTATAAGAGTTTTGAGTTAATGGGCGGTATGGATGCGTTCAACGATGAAGAATTAAGCGTTGAGACTGGCGATGACGGTAGTAAGGTCACAATGGGTATGCTGGGTTCAGAATTCTTAGATAAGATCGCAGAATATGAGCGTGATAATCCAAGTATCGTGACCAAGAAAGATAAGACTGTAGCGTTTGATAACTTCCTGTTTGATATGGGTGATGAATCCGAAGAACAAGAGCCGGATGAAGATGATGAAGCTGAAATTTTTAAAGAATTGGAATTTGAATGAAGTTGGATTATGTTAACAATGACCCGGAAGCTTTATATGTCGAACATGACATGCTTATGACTGTAGTTTCGGGTTATACTGCAGGGCAAGCATATAATGAATTGTGTGCTATGATGGGAGGGCGTTGGCCTGATGCAGTTATTCAAGAAGAGGCTCCATTCGCGCATAATTTCTTTATGAAACTATTTGGGGTGATTCCTAATGAGTAAATTAGCTATCATTGGTGACATGCATTTCGGTGTAAAAAATGGACATCCCGAGTTCCTAAATTTTCAACTATACTGGTTTGAAGAGTGTTTGAAAAAGTTACAAGAAATGGGTATCACGGTTATCTATCAAACTGGTGATCTATTCGATACTCGCTCTCATATGCGTTTGAATGTAATGCATGCGATGATCACTCAGTTCCCAGAGCTACTTGAGAAGTATGGCATTAAGAAATTCATTATCATCGGTGGCAATCATGATATGTTTTATCGTGATATCAATAACATCTGTTCATTGCAGTTGATTGAATTGTTGAATGACCGTAAAGGTTTTACAACTGAGTTCTTAATCTACACTGATGATGTTGGTGTGATGGAATTTGGTGGTAAGACTCTGAACTTTGTTCCTTGGTTGAATAAAAACAACTCAACTCGTCTACTCAACGAAGTATCTCAAAACAAGGCCGACTATCTATTTGGTCACTTTGAGATGGTTGGGATGCCGATGATTCCGGGTGTTCTATGTGAACATGGTGTTGATGTTGATCAATTCAAAGATCATAAGCGCGTGATCAGCGGCCACTTCCACACGGTATCCGAGAGTAAGAATTGTACTATGGTAGGTACGCCATATCATATCACTTGGAATGATGTCCAAGACGGTGATAATCGCGGCTTCTGGATACTTGATGTAGCGACTAATGATCTTGTCCTACATAAGAATGAAGAACACATGACATTGTTCTCGGTTATCAAATATGATCCGACATTCGCGTATGATGATGAATATTTTGTCCCATACGAAGGTACTATTGCTAAAGTTTTGGTTAGTGAGAATCCTGACCCGAAACATTACAAGAAATTCCGCGCTCTGCTGAACAATGTGAAGTTCATTGATTATAATACTATTGATACCACTATGGTCATTGCCGATAAGGTTGAGATCAGCGAGGAAGTATTATCATTGGATACATTGTCAGCTATCAAGACGTATATTGATATGCAAGGTGATGGATTTGAGAAAGATTCCGTCAAAACATTAGCAGAAGAAATTTTCATGGAAGTATCGACAGATGTCAAACAAATTAACTCTTAATAAAGTAAGAGCAAAGAATTTTCGCAGTATCGGTAATCAGTTCATGGAGCTTGATTACCAAGCTAATCTAACTACCCTGATTGCGTCAGAGAATAATGGTAGTGGTAAGTCAACACTATCAATCTGGGCTTTATTCTTTGCCCTGTTCGGTAAGGCGTATAAGAAGGGCGCCAAGATTGCTTCGTTGGTAAACTCCAAATCTAACAAAGATTGCGTTGTTGAGTTGGAGTTTGAAACCCTTGGTTCCAAATGGTTAGTTCGCCGTGGATACAAACCTGCGATCTTTGAAATCTTTAAAGATGACAAACTGATTGATAATGAGTCTGCCAATAAAGACATGCAAGCATTTTTGCAGTCCATCATTGGCATGGACGATGCAGCCTTCAGTAATATTGTCGCTTTGGGTGTAGATCGGTTCGTCCCATTTGTTGAAATGAAACCTGACCAACGTCGTGAGTTTGTTGAGCAGATGCTCGATATGGTCATCATTTCTCATATGAATGCAAAGACCAAAGAGAAGCAGAAGGCGATCAAGGCACAGCTCAGTCAAGTCGATTATGATAATAGTATGCTTGACTCTAAACTAAAGGGGAGAGAACGAACGCTTGGGATTCTAATTGATCGTCGGGATAAGCGCCTATCGGAAACCGGCAGCGAACTTCATAGTCAAGAGATTGAGGCCGATAAACTACGCGGTATGATCAGTGGCGCAGTATTAAAGATTGCTAATTGGGAATCGAGCATTGATAATGAAGCAGCTACAAAACTGAGTAATATCAATGTGATGTCGATGCGTTTCAAGAATAAGATTGATGAACTTAATCGTACTGCATCTAGCATTACTGAACTGACCGATTGTCCTCAATGTAAGCAGTGCGTCACTTTGGATCATAAGAAATCCATTTCTGAGATCACTCAGGAAAATATTGACAAGTTGGTTGATCCGATGCAGCGCTTGTATGAGGAAAAGGAAAAGATCACCGCTATCATCAACAAGAATGATGGTATCCGCGAAAACATCAGAAAGGCAAATGAATTGAAACATAGCCTTGAGATTAAGTTGAGTGGTATTGATTCTGCTATTTCTTCAATTAAGGCTCGTATGGTTGACTCTAATGAGGACGCTCTGATCAAGGTTGAGAATGAAGAGATCGTTTCTATCCAGGAAGCAATTGCGGAGAAGGATAAACAAATCATCGAACTCAACAAAGCTGAATCTAAACACAATCAACTATTACAAATTCTGAAAGATGACGGTATCAAGGCTAATATTGTAAGTCAATATCTGCCGTATCTGAATCAAAACATTAACCATATGTTGGATCAACTAAATCTTTATATTCAGATCAACATTGATTCGGAATTTAATGTTAGTATTTTTGCGCCGGATAGAAAAGGTCAGACTTTAGAGAATTTATCGACTGGTCAGATTCGTCGTGTGGATTTGACTTGTATGTTGGCCTGGAGAAATATTGCTAAAAATAAATCATCTGTGGACTGTAATGTTTTAATATTGGATGAAATTTTAGAGAATCTTTCTTCATCTGGAGTTGATGAATTTATGGAAATGTGGCAGACTATTGAGAAAGATACTAATTTATTTGTTGTGTCCCAAAGAGAATTAGAGTTTGAACAATATTTTGATAATAAAATAAAGTATAAATTAGTTAATGATATGACCGTAGAGGTATAGTTGAATAATAAAGAAATACGGATAGAAAATATTAAAAATTTGACTATTTTAGGTTTAGATGTATCTAAGTATAAACTTTGGCTGGATAAGTATAATTCAAAGAAATTGAATGCTAAAAATATCGGTGTAAAATGTCATCTATCGTTTTATGAGTATTTATCATTAGCTGTGGTTGCGGGTATAAATGATCCTATACTAATTGGCCGTAGTAATAAACAATTTCAATTAGGTCGTTTTAAAGATTCTGGAGACTATGATATCAATAGTTGTAGATTTATAACCCAAGAACAAAACTTAATTGAAAAGAAAATTAATGGGGGAACTTATCGAGGCGCTTCTCATGTCAGGGGTTTTAATTCATCTAATTCCAAAACTATCGCCAACAACGCATTAAAAATTATGGGTAGAACTAAAAAAAGTCATATTAGCATAAAATCGCAGTCGGAAAAATTAAGTAAACCATATATAATTATGTCTCCTGATGGAAAAATATATGAAGGATTAGGTATATCTCAATTTTGTGATGAGCATAAATTATGTAAGGTAGGAATGTCAGCGACTTGTAGAGGTGAGCAAAAGACCCACAAAGGTTGGAGTGGGAGGTACGTTTGAGTTTATATATAGATAAATTATACGTTAATTTTGTATCGTCACGGCTTAAAAATTTTAGGTGGATCAGGAGCAACCTTGCGGTTTGTTCCTGCCCAATGTGTGGGGATGGCCATAGAGGAAATAAAACAAGATGCTACTTCTACGAAAACGTTAAGTACGGTTCAAACTCAATGAATGTGAACTGTAAGAATTGTGGGTACTCAAGTTCGTTCTATACATTCCTGAAGGATTTTGATCCAGGAGTGTTCAATGATTATCGTCTAGATAACTTTCGTGAAACATACGGACGCGAACCTAGATCATTATTCAATGAGATCGTAGATCCAATTGCCGTACCTGAAACCAAGGCTGAACTAAAGTCTAAAGATTTATTGGGTGCGGTCAAATTATCTGACCTGCCTGATGATCATCCTTGCGTTGTATATGTCCGCAGTCGTAAGTTCCCTGAGAAATTCCTAAGCTATTTCATGTATACCGACAACTTCAAAGAGTTGACCGGTAACTTCAAAGATCATGAGTATGCCAAAAAGATGCCATCTGATGCGCGTCTGATCATTCCATTCTATTCTGCATTTGGCGACCTTGAGTGTTATCAAGGTAGGTCACTTGACCCTGAAAATAAGATGCGGTATATTACCGTAAAGAAACATGATGGCGTAGTCAAGACATTCGGAACTGATAGGATTGATCGAACTAAAGATGTTAGGGTATGCGAAGGGCCGATTGATAGTATCTTCATTGAGAACTGTCTAGCTGCCGCCGATGCCGATTTAACACGGGTGATGGGTGATGTATACATATTCGATAATCAATATCGAAATAAAGACGTTTGTAGGTTAATTAGTAAGGCTATTGATAATAACTTCAAGGTTGTGCTATTCCCTAGTAATTTTATGTTTAAGGATATAAATGATGCTGTCAAAAATGGCGTGTCTCTAAATTTAATAGAGAGCTTAATAAAAGACAACACATTTCAAGGATTGAAGGCTAGACTGGTCTTCAACAAACTAAAACCAAAAGGAAGTTAATGGCATATAAAATACAAGGCGACGATCTAATTTGTGTTCGCAAGGCAATATCAGAAGGATGGACGACACATGCAATGGCCCAGAGATTCAATGTATCCGAATCAACCATTCGTCGCGCTTTAGCTAGAGAGGAAACGCCAGCTGAATCAACTACGGAGAAAGACCCAGATGATGAGATTGTCGATCAGAATATTACTCTAGCGAAGAAAGTTCAGAAGTTACAAGATATCCAACGAGTTGAGCGTAAAGCTTTCCGTGAACATTCTAGAGTTGATAATATGATCGGTGCTATGCACGCAGAAATGCGGGATACGCTGATCAACAATAAGTTTCATACTATTGTGAAGAAACATAATATCGTTGAATCTGATGCCCCTGTTGGCGTTATTCAACTGAGTGATATTCACTTTAATGAGATCATCAACGATCTGGATGGTAATGCCTTCAACTTTGAGGTTGCATCAAAGCGTCTACACAAGTTGGTGCGTAAGGCTAAGGTATTGTTCAAGTCTAATGGAATCAAACAAGTTGCACTATTGATGACTGGTGATCTATTGAACTCAGATCGGCGCCTAGATGAGATTACAAATGCAGTAACTAATCGTTCAAGGGCGATTTTTCTGGCAGTCGATATCATTCAACAAATCATACTAGACTTGAATCAAGACTTTGAAGTTACGGTGGCTTCGGTTGCAGGTAATGAATCAAGGGTTGGTGAACATATGCACTATGCAGACTTCCTTGCTGGAGACTCATATGATATTGTGATTCATAATATGTTGACGTATATGTTCAAAGGTTCTGATGCTGGAGTTACATTCATTCCGGTGGAGAATCCAGTCGAACAGGTTGTTAATGTAAATGGTAACAACATCTTAATGGTCCATGGAAATCTACATCGCGGTATCGCTCGCAACCCGGAATCCGAGATTGAAAAGATCAAGGCTCGTTATGCGAACAAAGGGGTATTGATTTCATACGTCATTATGGGTCATATCCATTGTGCCCAAGTATCTGATCTATATGCTCGTTCCTCTGGCTTACCTGGTAGTAACTCATATTCCGAACGTGCATTGAACCTATCTGGTCGGGCTAGTCAGAATGTATATATTGTCCATAAAACCTTCGGTGAAATCGATGGTGTCAAGATCGACCTACAAAATGTAGATAATGAAGATATGTATGAGTTTGATACAACTCTAGCTCCTATCACCAGAGAAAAGAAATTGACTGGAACGTATGTAATTCAGTCGGTGGTAATTTAAATATAAAATGCTTTACTAACCCCATTCGATAACGTATAATAGCGTTATCGAATTTTTTATTAATGGAAGAAAAATGATTGGAAAAAGATACAAACTGAACCGGTTGACTAATAATCAAATGGCAGAAATCGGTGGCCGTAATTTAGATTGTAATGTCAGGAATATGATTCAGCGCCATGGAAAAGACGCATTTTGGGAAGTTACTAAAACAGATACAGACAAGACCGCATATATCAAATTAGTCTCGGATACAGACCATAAAACTTGGGTTGATATGTGTTCTCTAGTCCAGGAACCTATCCACACCCAGACTGATTTAATTGGTAATGGTGTTGGTAAAGTTCTGGTCACTAATTATACATTTGAAAATCAAGTCTATAATGATAAGACTCAAGTTTTGGGAATCCTACTATCACGAGTTAATAAAGTAACACCAAATAATTTTACTGAAGTATTAAAACGTCTTAACGAAATTGAGAAAACATGGAACAAAATGTAATGGTTGAAGAAGTAGAACCGACAATTGAGCAAGTTGAACAAATGGCAGCGAAACAACTGCTACTTGAACTTACCAAGATTAAGAATCAAGTGTATGCGAGTAGGACCATTATCAATTCGGTTCTGATCGTGCAGTTGAAAATTATGGCTCGTAGTTTGATTGCGAAATATAATAGTTACAATATGTTCATCGGTGAGACCATCGAATTGCAATTATCCTCATATAAATCAAACGCTAATTTCCGGTTTGTTTATAGCCCAAAGCTAGCTGAGTACATCAAAAATGCTGCGGCTAGTCTGAATCAACCCAAACCTGAAGTAGTGGCTGAATGATCGTATTCTCTCATGAATCCGTTGCCAAGTCGTATTTCGACCCAGAAATTAAATTCGCAATCTTTCTAGTTAATCAGGACGATGAGAGTGATGAAATTTGGGGTACGGCTAAGGATGAAGAAGAGGCAAAGTATGGAGTTGAAAGTTTAACTGCCGCTTATAACTCACCCAAATATCAATTTTACTATAAAGCAAAATAATGGATAAGTTTATTTTTGTTCGTCTATGTCATAACTATGCGGATGAATTTGATGTAAATTGTTGTTATGTCACGACGGCAAAGGAACATTTCAATGAATTAGAAAGAATTCATTCATTATTCAAATCTGGACAGATTAGTGGTCGAAATGAGTTTTATTTTGGTTCTAATGAAGCATTACAATTCGATAGTTTTGCTAAGTTGCTTGAAGGTATCACCACGACGGAATGTACCAAAGAATACTATGATGAATTTAATAAATTGAATTCTAATGGTTGTGTTGGTTTTTGTGTATTAGATAATATGTATGTTTAAAGGAAAAAGTAATAATGCGTAAGATGGCAAGTATTCAAAAAATTCTAAACATTCGCCCAATTCCTGGTGCTGATGCGATTGAAGCAGTTGATGTTCTGGGTTGGAAGATCGGAAGAGCACACGTCTGAACTCCAGTCACCCGTTAGATCTC
>ERZ1463036.72-NODE-72-length-23148-cov-30.824189_pt1 | contig 23148 bp, 22 predicted proteins | sample MGYA00564485_ERZ1463036 | MGnify/ENA primary metagenome ERZ1463036 (study PRJEB39244, sample SAMEA3635127) | Helicobacter pylori | study: EMG produced TPA metagenomics assembly of PRJEB11511 data set (Assembly of a 5300-year-old Helicobacter pylori... | reverse complement strand
ATATTTTATTTTAACAAAAATTTAATTCATTCAATCTGTTGATATTACTGGCCGTATGCCCTATTCATCCCATCCTTCAGGGAATTCTGCATTGTGGTAAACTTCTTGAACATCATCATCATCCTCAAGTAAGTCAAGCATCTTTTGGAATTTCTTAGCATTATCTTCATCTAATTCTGAAGTTGTATCTGGAATCATTTTAACTCCTGCTTCTAAAAATTCTATTCCATTTCCTTCTAAAGCTTCTCTTACTAATCCGAAATCTTCTGGAGTTGTATAAACTACAAATACTTCATCTTCAGCTTGGAAATCTTCAGCACCAGCATCTAATGCCATCATCATTACTTCTTCTTCATCTAAATCGCCTTTTTCAATAACGATTTCTCCTTTTTCTTGGAACATGAATCCAACACAACCTGATGTACCCATGTTACCTCCACCTTTAGTAAATGCACTTCTTACATTACCTGCTGATCTATTTTTATTATCTGTTAATGTTTCAACAATTACAGCAACTCCTGATGGACCATATCCTTCGTAGACTATTTTTTCAAAATCTACTGCTCCTGATTCACCTGATGCTTTTTTTATTGATCTTTGTATAGTATCATTAGGCATATTTGCTGCCTTTGCTTTTGCTATTACGTCTCTAAGTTTTGCATTAGACTCAGGACTTGGACCACCGCTTTTTACTGCAACCATAATTTCTTTACCGATTTTTGTGAAAATCTTTCCTCTTTTTGCATCCATTTTGCCCTTTTTAGCTTGGATGTTATGCCATTTTGAGTGTCCTGACATGTCTATTCCTCCTTACATTGTGTTAAACTATAAATTTATAAATTATACTTTAAAATTATATCATACTAAATTAGTTTTATTCAATATAGTAACCATTTTATAATGCTTATTTATATTTTCTTTACAATTAAATAACTTTAAATAATCTATTATTTTCTTTGAAATATATTCCTTCTTCTGCTTTTGATATAATAGCTTTACCATTAGTAGCTTCTGTAACTTCTTTTTCTATTAAAGGAATTATACTATTTTCTGCATATATATGTAAAGTAACTTTATCTGTATATTCTGAGTCCTCTATATACCAGTTATTTTGTCCACAAAGATACTGTATTTTTCCTATTAAATCATAATCTATTTCAATAGAAATTTTAAATCCATGTACCTTTTCAACAACTCCAGCTGCAGTAACTGCAATACTTGCCCCTTTAGTATATGCACGAGTTAATCCACCTGCACCTAAAAGTATCCCTCCAAAATATCTAGTTACAACTATAGCACAATCTGTTATTCCTTGTTTTTTCATAACTTCAAGTATAGGAATTCCAGCTGTTCCTTGTGGCTCTCCATCATCTGAGTATCTTTGTATTCCATAATTTTCTCCAATAACATATGCCCAACAATTATGTCTAGCTTGTTTATGCATACTTTTTATTTCATTTACAAAGGCTTTAGCTTCTTCTTCATTTTCTACTCTCTTAGCATATCCTATAAACTCAGACTTTTTTTCTTCAAATCTATCTTCTCCTCTATCCCTAATAGTTATATATGCCATAACCTTAATTCCTCCTTAATTGCTTTAATTCCTTCTTCTATAGATTCACAATTTGTCTGTGAAAAGCCTATTCTAAAAAATCCGTCTCCCTCTCTACTATTTCTAAAAAACAAAACCCCAGGAGTAATATAAACATTTTTCTTTTTTAATTTTAAAAATAACTCTCTAGAGGAAATTTTCTTATTCTTAATTTCTAAATAATAATTAAGTCCACCTTTAGGTTTATTACAATAAACGTAATCTGAAAGTTCTTCTTCTATAAGCTTACCCATAATATCATATCTCTTTTTATATTCATTAGATAATTTTTTAATATTTTCTTTCCAATTTTTATTTGCAATATAATATTCTAAAGCTCTTTGCATTAAAGTTGAAGTTGTAATATCAGTATTTAATTTAGTACTTAAAAACCTCTCCCTAAATATTTCAGGAACTACCATGTATCCTAATCTTATACCAGGTATAAATATTTTTGAGAAACTTTTAATGTATATTACTCTATCATCTTTATCTAAACTTTTAAATGGTGTATATTCAATATCTTCTTCATAAACAAGTTCTGATAAATAATCATCTTCTATTATATAGAAATCATATTTTTTAGATAATTCTATTAAACGCTTCTTTTTTTCTAAGCTATATGAAATTCCTGTTGGATTTTGAAAATAACTCATTGCATAAAATAAAGTTATTTTATTCTTTTTTAAAATTTCCTCAAACAATTCCATATTTATTCCATCTTTTTCTATCGGAACTTCAAATATATTAGCTCTTCTCCATTTAAAAACTGAAAGAGCACCACCATAAGTTGGTTTTTCAACTATAACATTGTCATTTATATTTATCATTGCTTTAGATGCTATATCAATTCCCTGTTGTGCACCTGAAACAATTATTATATCTTCAACATTTAACCTATTATTCCAAAATTCTTTATTTATTGTTTCTCTTAAAGGGTTATACCCTAATGTATTTTGAGAAAGCAAAACTTCTTCTCCGTCTCTATCTAAAACAGTTGTTATTATATCTTTAAAATCTTTTATTGGGAAAAATACTTCCCTAGTTGTTTCACCAGAGAAATCAACATAATTATCTAAATTACAATTTTTAAGAAATTTAAAAGTATTAGAATAAATTTTCATGAAATTAGAGTGTAACTCTTTTTTCTTAGCAAAAGTTCCACTCCCTATTTTTTGATATGCAAACCCTTCATTATTTAATTTTTTATATGCATTTACTACGGTAATTTTATTTACATTAAGTATTTTTGTAAGTTCTCTAATTGGAGGTAATTTTTCGCCGTCCTTTATATTTCCACTGTCTATAAGTTCTTTAAATTTATCTGCTATTTGAATATACTTAGGTTTATCTTCTAAATAAACTATATCTTTTATGTTTTCCAAAAAATATCATCACCTTTATAAAATACCATAAACATTTTGAGTAAGTATTAAATTACCTTTTTTATCATAAACATTTCTTTTTTTATGTTTTATTATTCCTTGTTCTAAAAGCTTTTTAAGTATTTGTTCAACCTTTATATTATATCCTACAAGTATTTCATCTTTGTTAATTTCTGTTGAACTTAAATAATCTTTATTACTCTTTAATATATCAAGTATGACTTTTGCTGATATAGCTATATGTTTATCTATAAAATTTTCTATATAGTTTATTATATAAGATATATCTTCTTTATTCATTTTACCAAATAACTTCTCATCAATAATTCTTTTAAATGAATCATCTAAATTTATAACCATTCTAATTGCATCTTTACTAACTGTATATCCATTTAAACTTAAATAAAGTTTTGAAAAACTATCTAAACTTCTAACCATAACTTCATATGCTGTATACATTCTTCCTAAATTTATATATTTTTTTGCTATTTTTACATCTTTAATTACTTTACTTAAATATTCTAACTTTCCTATTCCTGCATACTCATCAATTCCATATATAATTTTATTATATATAACATTTATATCATTATCTCTTGAAAATACTAACTTTGAAAAACTAAGTATACTTTTTACTATGCCCCTTTTGCCCTCATTTTCATATGAATACACAAAACTATCTTTGCTTAATAACTTAGTATGCACTGGAATATTATTCACCTCAGAATATACATCTCTCACCTTATTAAACTCATCTTTATATATAACAAAAAAATCTATATCTGATTCATTCCATATATCTCCTGAAACCATACTTCCAAAAGTAAAAACTGCTATAACATTTTCATTACTTTCAAAAGTCTCCATCATAATATTAAATGCTTTTTGATATTCTATTATTATATCTTTCATAAAACTTCGCCCCCACAATTTTATATTGCTATTTTTATTATAACAAAACTGTTTCATATGTTAAAATATTATTTATAATAAATAAAAATTCCTAGAACAAAAGCTATTCTAGGAATTTCAAAATAATTATTGTAATATATTTATCATATAATCTTTAGTTCTATTAAAACTTTCATCATCTACTTCAACTATCATTCTAGTACCTGTTTCTACATATTCTTCTTCTAAAACTCTACCACTTCTATGAAGTAACGATTGAATATCTCCTCTATTATAAGGTACTATATACTCTACTTTCTTTAATTTATATGGAAGTTTTTCTTCTATTTCTTCTAATAAATTATCTAAATTTATTTCTTCTTTAGCTGAAACTTTTATAATGTGGTCATAATAAGAAATTTTTTCTTCTATATTAGCTATTTGTTCTTCTGTTGCTTTATCTATTTTATTTAAAACTAATATTGTATCTTTATCTATAGATCCAAGTTCTGACAACACTTCTTCAACAGCTTTTATTTGCTCTAAAGCATCATCACTTGAAGCATCTACAACATGACATAAAAGATCTGAGTAAATAACTTCTTCTAAGGTTGACTTAAATGCTTCTACTAAATCATGAGGAAGCTTTCTTACAAAGCCTACTGTATCAGTTAAAGTTATAAGACCTTTATTTTTAAGTATAATTGCTCTAGTTGTTATATCTAAAGTAGCAAAAAGCATATCTGCTTCAAAAACCTCTTCTTTATTTCTATTATCTTTTGATGCAGCTATTTTACATAGAGCATTTCTAAGTGTTGACTTACCTGCATTTGTATAACCAACTAAAGATACTTTAGGTATACTTTCTTTATTTCTTTTCTCTCTTTGAACTTCTCTTGTTTTCTTTATTTTTTTAAGTTCTCTATTTAAGTCATATATAGTTTCCCTTATATGTCTTCTATCTGTTTCTAATTTCTTTTCTCCAGGTCCCCTAGTACCAATACCACCACCTGTTCTTGAAAGAACTGTACCAAGACCTTGAAGTCTTCCTAATCTGTATTTAAGCTGAGCAAGCTCTACTTGTATTTTAGCTTCTTTACTTTTTGCTCTTCTTGCAAATATTTCAAGTATTAATGTAGTTCTATCAATTACCTTAGCCCCAATTGCATTTTCAAGATTTCTAACTTGTGAACCTGATAATTCATCATCAAATATAATAACATTAGCTCTTTCTGTTTGTCTTAAATGAGCAATTTCAAGAACTTTTCCTCTACCTATAAAAAATGCTGGATCTATTTTATTTCTACCTTGATATACCTTTGTAAGAACTGGTATGTCACAAGCTTTAGTAAGTTCTGCTAATTCATCTAAGCTTTCTCTAGTATCTGATCCTACTAATATAGCTTTTTCTTCATCATTTTCTATAACATCATTTTCTTTTATAAGTTTTTCAACATATCTTATTTTATCTAATATATCTATTCTCATTAATTCTTCAATATTAAGATTATTTTTTTCTTCATATACTAAATCTTTATCTAATACCATTAAATTTGCTATTGAAAAATCAACAATTTCACCATTATTTATTCCAATTGCAACTATTGCATCTAATTTAAGCTTTATAAGTGCCGTTAAATCAAGTGCTGATAAATTGCTGTATCCATTTGGATGTGTGTGAATAACTCTAACTCCTGAAAGTCTTTTTTCATATATATCTAAAATAGGAAGTTCTACTGATGTTGAATCGCCTATTGCTACAGATGTAACTTTTCCTTTTCTATCAATAGCAACACTTACTTCTCTCTCTATTTTTGAAGAAACATTAGTAATTATATCTATAATTTCTACATTACATACTTCTTGTTTTTGAGTTTTTATATTATATAAACTGTCTAATTCTGCAAGAATAGAATTCCTTATTCCTTCTGTATTTCCATGTATCATTAAATCACCCTTTTTATTATCTATATAATTAATTTTGAATATAATTCTATACTAATAAATACTTATTGTAAACTAAATCAATTAAATTTGCACTTGATTTTTCTTCTATAATAAAGTATTTTATTTATTAAGAAATTGATATTTAAAAATACTTGGAGGTTTTATTAATGGATGATAAGAAACGTAATATTTTATTTTCAGAAGAGCAAATTCAAAAAAGAATAGCTGAGCTTGGAAAGGTTATAACAGAAGATTATAAAGATAAAAATCTTTATGTTTTATCTTTATTAAGAGGAAGCTTTATATATGCAGCTGATTTAGTTAGATACATAGATACAAAAGCTAAAATAGGATTTATGACAACTTCAAGCTATGGACATGAAGAAACAAGTTCTGGAACAGTTAAAGTTGTAAATGATATTCCAGATAATATAGAAGGTTATGATGTTTTAATAGTTGATGATATAGTTGACAGTGGTATAACAATGGATTTCGTTGTAAATCACGCAAAAAAACTAGGAGCTAAATCAGTTAAAACTTGTGTTCTTCTAGATAAACCTTCAAGAAGAAAAGTTGATATAACTCCTGATTATTGTTGTTTTGAAATAGAAGATTTATTCGTTGTAGGTTATGGCTTAAATTATGGAGATCATTACAGAAACGTACCTTATGTTTTCAATTGGGAAACTAACTAAAACTATTTTCACTAAAAAGAGACAAGTTAAACTTGTCTCTTTTTTTAATCATTTAATTCTATTGCTGTATCTGGAATTTCACCAACTATTATAGATTCAGATAATGGTATTTGCGCATCGACATTCATTTCTTTGCTATACATAGGTATTATTATTTTTATTCTTGCTTTTACATTTAAATATATTTTATGTCTAGTTTGATTTATTCCAGCACTTTCAAATATAGAATCATAAGATGTTTCTATATTACCAAGTGGTTCCATTTGTATAGTTATCTTAGGTCCTAAATTATAATATATACTTTTATCAGTCATCCATCCAAGAGGAACTTCAATTCCTTTAACACCTAGTTGTTCTAATTTTTCATTACATCTAATTGCAATTTTCCCAGATACTTTATTTATAAGCTGAGTATTAGATTTAATTAGATTTATTCTATTTTTATCGTCTCTTTCTATAATCACTATATCTTCTGATCCAACTATTTCATCAAAAACTTCCATGCTAACTTCATTTATAGCTCTAACAGCTTCTGCTCTCATTAAAGTTTCTGAAATAGCTAATACAGAAGGCATGACTTTTTTATCAAATACTATAACCATAAGATTAAAAAATATAAAAATGGTGATACTAACTGCTATAACTGATTTACGCTTATTTTTTCGTGTTCTTGTATAATATTTCATAAAACACCTTTTTATTGAGTTATTGGTTTAATAATATTATAATTATGCTATAATGGATAAAAATATTATTTATTAATTTTAAAATAATTGGGAGGATGAGATGGCAAATAAAAAAGACTTAAAAAAAGATAAAGATAATACTAATAGCCAAGCTCCACAAAAGAAAAAATCTACTAAAAAGAATATTTTTAAATGGGTAGGGCTTAGCATATTATTTTTAATATTAGCCGTAGCCGTAATAGGAGTTGGATATGTTGTAGCTGTTGTAAAAAACACTCCACCTATAGATATTAATAAAGTTGTTAATGTCGATCAAACCCTACAAGCATATGATAATAACGGAAAATTTATGGCCTCTTTACATGGAAAAGAAGATTATCAAAAAATAGAATCAAAAAATATACCTAAAAATCTTAAAAATGCATTAGTTGCTATAGAAGATGAAAGGTTTTATGAACATGATGGTATAGATGTTAAAAGAATACTTGGTGCTGCTGTTAATGACGCTGTTTATATAGTTACAGGAAAAGGAGGAATTCAAGGAGCATCTACTTTAACTCAACAATTAGTTAAAAATACTCTTTTGACTAACGAAAGATCAATTGAAAGAAAAGTTCGTGAAATTTATCTTTCACTTCAAATCGAAAAAATGCTATCAAAGGATGAAATACTAACAGCATATCTTAATCATTTCCCCGTAGGTGGTGTAGCATACGGCGCTCAAGCTGGTGCTAAAATGTATTTCAATAAAAATGCTAAAGATTTAAATCTTATAGAATGTGCTTACTTAGCTGGTGTTACTCAAGCACCAACAACTTATAGTGGTTATACGCAAAAAAATACTTCTGTTTATATTAACAGAACAAAACTCGTGTTATCTAAAATGCTTGAGCATAAATATATAACTCAACAAGAATATGATAAAGCAATAAAGGATTTAGATAATGGAAAACTTAAATTTAAGAAATCTAAAGTAGACTACAGATTACCATATGAAGACTTTATTTATGCTTCTGTAGATCAAGTAAAAAAAGATTTAAAGAAAAAATATAAATATAGTGATGAGCAAGTTGAAAGCTTAATTCAAGCTGGTGGACTTAAAGTTTATACAACAATGGATAGAAGCTTACAAGATTATACTCAAAAAGTACTAGATAATTATAATAATTACAATATTCCAGGTTATGATAAATTAAATAAAGATGGTGTTCCACTACTTCAATCATCTGCTACTATAACTGATTATAAAAATGGTGAAGTATTAGTTTTAGTTGGTGGAAGAGGTAGTCAAAGTGCTCGTTCATTAAATAGAGCTTATAGTTCATTAAGATCAATAGGTTCTACTACAAAACCATTTACTGTATATGGACCTGCAATTGACACAAAAAAAGCAACTGCAGCTACTACAATTGATGATTCACCAATTCCTGAATCAGTATCATCATATAGACCTAGTAATGCAGGTAAAACCTATAAAGGATTAATTCCTTTAAGAGAATCTTTAAGAATTTCAAGTAATGTAGGTTCTGCTTTAACTCAAAAAATGGTTGGAGATGAAACTTCACTTTCATATGGAGAAAAATTCGGAATTAAATATTCAAATGGTTCAAAATTCCCTTCCACTTATGCTTTAGGGCAATTTGATAATAGTTCTACTGACCCAGATGGAGCCAACACATTTATAATGGCATCTGCTGTTGGAACTTTTGGTAATGATGGAGTATATGTTGAACCTAGACTTTATACTAAAGTTGTTGATTCTAATGGAAATGTATTATTAGAAAGCAAAAAAGAAGATAAAAGAATATTATCCTCTCAAGCTGCCTATATAATCTATGATATGATGAAAGGACCTTTAACTTACAATGCTACATATGCTCAACTTGGAGCTATGCCTGCTGCTGGTAAGACTGGTACTACTACTGATAATAAAGATTATTGGTTTGTTGGATTAACTCCTCATCTTAGTGGTGCAGTTTGGGTTGGTTATGATAATCAAGCTTCCATAAAAGGTGGTGGATCTGGTGCTACTGCATCAAATCTTTGGGGAAAAATTATGAGAAAAGCAAATGAAGGTTTAAGTACAAAAGATATTGATAAACCATCTGGAATTGTAGAAGTTTCTGTATGTAAAGATTCTGGATTACTTCCTACTGATCTTTGTAAAAATGATCCTAGAGGAAATCAAGTTTATACTGAGTTATTTATTGAAGGAACTCAACCTTCAAGTTACTGTGAAACTCATGTAAGTGCTCAAATTAATAGTGCTAGTGGTTTATTAGCTACAAATAACACCCCTGCTGGTTTAGCAGCAAGTAGAATTTTTATAACAAAAGATTATAAAAATCCAGTTACTGCCGATTATAAATATATACTTCCAACTTCTTATGATAATTCAACCTATACACCTACGGAAGATAAAAAGGATAAAGATAAGAAAGACAAGGAAGACGAAAAAGATAAAAAACCAAATGAAAATAAAAAGCCTGATTCAAATGAAAATAATAATGAAACCATTAAACCAAATGAAGGAACTACTACTGAGCAAAATAATACTCAAAATGATAAACCATCAAATACTCAAAATAACTCTAATAAACCTAACAATTAACAGTTTAAATAAGCATCTTTTTAAAGATGCTTATTTTTTATATACATATGAATAAAATATCTCTTTTTCTTGCAATACTGTTGTATTTTCAATGATTTTTACTTATTTTTACTGATTATTTTAATCTATATGAAATTTAGTTAATCACTTCTTGCATTTTATATTTTTTTATTATATACTATAATCAATAATTATTTAGAATATTATTTTAGAAGGGAGATTTTTAATGAATTTACTTAATGATTTCATATTAAAATTCAATGATGTTTTGTGGACATATATTTTAATAGCTATGCTATTAATTTTAGGTATTTATTTTTCTTTTAAAACAAAATTTGTACAATTTAGATATATAAAAGAAATGTTTAGACTTCTTGGAGATGGGTTTTCAGCAGATAAAAAAAATGGAAGTATATCATCATTCCAAGCATTCTGTATAAGTACAGCTTCAAGAGTTGGTACTGGAAACTTAGCTGGTATCGCTATTGCAATTTCTGTTGGAGGTCCTGGAGCTATATTCTGGATGTGGCTTATAGCACTTATAGGTGCAGCATCAAGCTTTGTTGAATCTACTCTAGCACAAATATATAAAGAAAAAGCTGAAGATGGCTCTTTTAGAGGTGGACCTGCATATTACATGCAAAAAGGTTTAAATAAAAGATGGATGGGTATTATATTCTCAATACTTATAACTATAGCTTTTGGTTTAATATTTAACTCAGTTCAATCTAATACTATAACATTAGCATTTAAAGATGCCTTTGGCGTAGATAGATTAATTGTTGGTATTATACTAACTTTAATAACACTATTTGTAATATTTGGTGGTGTTCACAGAGTTGCAAAGGTATCAGAAGTTATTGTTCCTATAATGGCTTTAGCATATATTGCAGTTGCTTTATTTATATTAATAATAAATATAACTGAAGTTCCTTCTATATTAAAATTAATAATAGAGAATGCTTTTGGATTTAAAGAATTTGTTGGTGGTACACTTGGTGGAGCGTTGCTTATGGGTATTAAAAGAGGGCTTTTCTCAAATGAAGCTGGTATGGGTAGTGCACCAAATGCAGCTGCAACAGCAGATGTAAGCCATCCTGTAAAACAAGGTCTTATCCAAACATTAGGAGTATTTACAGATACAATTATAATTTGTAGTTGTACTGCATTTATAATTCTTTTATCAGGTGTTAATTATTTAGATAAATCAGTTACTGGAATTCAACTTACTCAAAGAGCTTTAAGTACACAAGTAGGCCCTTGGGGGAATACATTTATAGCAATATGTATACTACTTTTTGCCTTCAGTTCAATTGTAGGTAATTATTACTATGGTGAATCTAATATAGAATTCCTAAGTAAAAATAGAGTTATATTATATGTATATAGATTTTTAGTTGTTGGAATGGTATTCTTTGGATCAATAGCAGAAATAAATATAGTTTGGAATTTAGCAGATGTATTTATGGGACTTATGGCTGTAACAAATCTAATAGCAATTACCCTTCTTAGCAAACAAGCCTTCTTAGCATTAAAGGATTATCAAGACCAAAAGAGATCTGGTATAAAAGAACCATTATTTAAAGCATCTAATATACCTGGTTTAAAAAATGTTACTGAATGGAAATAGAAAAAGCAGATCATTTGATCTGCTTTTTATTTAACTTCTATTTTATCTATAACATTACTAATAATATTTATTATTTTAAACTATAGTTCACTTTTTGAAAATATAATTTAAACCTTTATGAACATTGTTATAATTATGGTTAAATTCTATATTACATAATATTTTTTATAGTATAATTAAGATAATAAAACTATCAAATTTTAGGAGGGTATATATATGAGCTTATCAAAATTAATTGAACAAAAAAGAAAAGAAAAAATTAGACAATCTCAAAAGAAAACAGCTAAAACTTTAATAACTGGAGTTGCTTTTGGTGCATTAGCTGGAGCTTTAAGCGGTGTATTATTTGCTCCAAAATCAGGTAAGGAAACAAGAAACAATTTAAAGGATACTGCTAAAGATGTTAATGAAAAAGTAAAAATAGCAACTAACAAAGCATCTAATACTTGTAAAGAAAATGTACTAGAAGCTAAAGCCAAAATAAAAGATTATTTAAATAATAAAAATATTCAAGATTTATCAACTAAAGAAAATGAAGAACATCTAATAGATGAAGTTAAAGAAGAAACAAATTCAGAGGTTAATAACTAATGTATATTAATTTACTTGATTTATTTTGGATAGTTATTGGTATTTTAGGTATCGTTTCATTAGTTTTCTTAATAATTTGTCTAATAAAATTATCTACTATTTTAACTAATGTAGATACTATTTTGACTAATAATAAAAAAAATATAGATACTACACTTAATAATGTAAAAGATTTTTCTGATAATGCAAAAGATATTTCAGATGTTGCAACTGAAACAACTGCTGATGTTATTGTAGCAAAAGAAAATTTACAAGGACATTTAGAAACAGTAAGAGATATTGCAAACATTATTTCAGGAGTATTTTTAAAAAATAAGTAGGAAAAATACTTTCCTACTTATTTTTTAGTCCTATATTATAAGCTAATTTTTCTTCTAAATCATTTCCGCCTATTTTTTTAATTAAGTTTAAATATAACTCTATATTTCCCATTACATTTTTACTCAACATTATTTTCCCATTATCTGTATAATTTCTTTTTACTAATCTAAAATCTTTTTTTTCTATATCTAGTCCATCTATCCAATCTCCATTAGGAACTAAAACGCCTTTTAGCTCATTACAATTTGCTAAATAATATATTCCTTCATTAATAGCACATATAAAATCACATTCTTTATAATACTTTAATATATAATTTATTATCTTTCCTTTACTACTTTCATCTATTATTTTATTTCCACCTGGTATTATAATTATATTAGGTTTAATATCATTTTTAGTTATACTTAAATTAATATTTTTACTAATATTTATATTATTATCAATTGCTATACCATATACATTAAACATTTTTCTTCCAAGTATAGTGTTAGCTTTTGAAAACAATTCCTCTGCCATAGTATAATCTAACATATTCATATTCTTAATCATTAATACTCCTATGTTAGTATTTTTACTTTTATCAAAATTCAAAAATCCTGATTTACTAATTCTTATAATTGTAGTGTTTCCAAATTTTTTGACTTCCTCAAAGCCTATTTTTTGAGCTACCCTTTCTCCTTCTAATGTTGATACTTTATCCATAAGCATGTCCCCACCAAATTCGGTAAAATAATATTCTAGAAGTAATCTAACAGCTTCTTCTCCATATCCATTATTTCTATAATTATAATGTATTTTCACATTAAACCTTGCAATTTTTGTTGCAGAATCATATCCGTGAAAACTAACTTCTCCTATTGGAGTATCGTTATTATCATATACTAAACAATAAAAATTCTTTCCATCAGTTGGGTTAACCATTTTTTTATAAAACATATCCCACTTTTCTTCTGTAAAATAAAAAACTCCTCCAATATCTTTCATAGTTTGTTTATGAGCCCAAAGCTCTTTAACAAACGATAATTCATTATACTCAGGTTGTTTTATATATACCTTTTTACCATTCCTTCTATATAATCCGTCTCTCAGTTTCATTATAATCACCTTTATCTAAAAATTCACCCTTCTCAATTTATAGAACAATACTTATTTTATATTAATTATATCAAACTTTTAATGTTTTTTTGTATATTAATAAATTTTTTATTATTTTAGAAATTGTATTAATTTATTATTATTTTTTAAAGTGACACTATATCAAGTTTTTAATATACAAAGTTAAATGTTTTATCTTAGTATTACTAAACTTTATTTGCGTTTTTATTAAACTTATTTTTACAGTAAATGCTGTATCCTTTTATTATCAATGAATCTAAAGAAAAAAATTTTTTATTTTTTTATTAAATATATTGATTTTTAAACATATAATAATTATAATTATTCTTGTTTGTTTAGTAATCTTAAACTTTATGTTTAGTAAAAGTTATATTTAAAAACAGAAATGTGGTGTGAAAAATGGAAATAGGCGATAAAATCAGAAGTCTTAGAATTGCTAAAGGTCTCACACAAGAAGAATTAGCTAATAGATGTGAATTATCTAAAGGATTTATATCTCAAGTTGAAAATGATTTAACTTCACCATCTATTGCTACATTAGTTGATATTTTAGAAATCCTTGGAACTAATTTAACCGAGTTTTTTAGTGAAAAAGGAGAAGAAAGAATAACATATAAAAGTGATGACATGTTTGAAACTGAAGATGAAGACTTAAAGTATAGATTAAAATGGTTAGTTCCTAGTGCTCAAAAAAATGATATGGAACCTATTATGCTAACCTTAGAACCTAATGGCAGATATATAGAGGAAGAACCTCATGAAGGGGAAGAATTTGGATTTGTCTTAAATGGAAGTATAATTTTACACTTAGGCGAAAAAAGATATAAGGTAAAAAAAGGAGAAAGCTTTTATTTTAAACCTAAATTAAATCATTATCTTTCAAATCCAGGTAAAACTACTGCAAAAGTTATTTGGATAAGTACTCCCCCATCATTTTAGATTATTTATTAAGACTATATAGAAAGAGGTGTTTATTGTGAAAGATAACATTCTAGAATTAAAAGGTATAAGTAAAAAATATGAAGATAACGAGGTTCTGAAGAAACTTGATCTTAATATAAAGAAAAATGAATTTTTAACACTTTTAGGTCCTAGCGGTTGTGGTAAAACTACTACCCTAAAAATAATTGCAGGATTTGAAACAGCAGATAGTGGTAAAGTTATTTTTGATGATAAAGATATGGCAAGCCTTCCATCTTATAAAAGACCTGTAAATACAGTGTTCCAAAAATATGCTTTATTTCCTCATATGAATGTGTTTGATAATATAGCCTTTGGTTTAAAAATAAAAAAATTACCAAAGGATGAAATAAAAGAAAAAGTTACTGAAATGCTTAAATTAGTTGCTCTTAGTGGTTTTGAAAATAGAAAAATAGACTCTTTAAGCGGTGGACAACAGCAAAGAGTAGCAATTGCAAGAGCATTAGTTAATGAACCTGAAGTTTTACTTCTTGATGAGCCTTTAGGTGCATTAGACTTAAAACTTAGAAAAGAAATGCAAATAGAGCTTAAAAAAATTCAACAAAGACTTGGTATTACATTTATATTTGTAACTCATGACCAAGAAGAAGCTCTTACAATGTCAGATACTATAGTTGTAATGAATAAAGGTGTTATTCAACAAATGGGAACACCTCAAGATATATATAATGAACCTGCTAATGCATTTGTTGCTGATTTCATAGGTGAAAGTAATATAGTTGATGGTGTTATGCTTTGTGACTATAAAACTGAATTTTTAGGAAAAATATTTGAAAGTGTTGATTTTGGATTTGATAAAAATGAAGAAGTTGATATAGTTATAAGACCTGAAGATATTAAAATGGTTAAAGCTTCAGAAGGTATGCTTAAAGCAAAAGTTATATCTGTTATTTTTAAAGGAGTTCATTACGAAATAGAAATAGAAGTTGAAAATTGTAATGATAAATGGATTATTCATAATACAAAATCAGCTGAAGTTGGATCAACTATTGGAATAGATATATATCCAGAAGATATTCATGTAATGAAAAAGGTGAGAGAATATGAATAAAAGAAGTAGATTAGCAGCTTATCCTTACATAGTATGGAGCGTATTATTTATTGTTGTTCCTTTAATTATGATTTTATTTTTTAGTTTTACTATAGATACAGGTTCTGGCTATAAATTTTCACTTGAAAATTTTGAGAGGCTTATGAATCCTATATATATTAGAATATTTGGTCGTTCAATGTATTTGGCATTTATTTCTACTGTATTATGTTTAGTTATAGGTTATCCTGTTGCTTATATAATATCAAAAATGCCTGAATCAAAGAGAAACCTAGTAATAATGTTATTTATTCTTCCTATGTGGATGAATTTCTTACTTAGAACTTATGCTTGGATGCCTATATTAAGCAGAAATGGTATAGTAAATAACTTTTTAGGGTTATTTGGAATTGAACCAATTAAATTTTTATATACTAATGGTGCTATTTTACTTGGTATGGTTTATAACTTCTTACCATTTATGATATTACCAATATATACAGTATTATCTAAGCTTGATCAAAGTTTAATAAATGCTGCATATGACCTTGGAGCGAACAAAAAGCAAATCTTTACTAAAGTAATATTGCCTTTAAGTATGCCAGGAATTATTTCTGGAATAACTATGGTATTTATGCCGGCTGTATCAACTTTTGTTATTCCAAGACTACTTGGTGGTGGAAAAGATATGTTAATTGGTAATGTTATAGAACAACAATTTACAACATTAAGCGATTGGCACTTTGGATCAGCACTTGCAATTATACTTATGATTCTAATATTAATATCAATGGCTTTAATGTCTAAATTTGATAGTGAAGAAGCTGAAGGCGGTGGTCGTTTATGGTAAATAGATTACACAATTTTATAAAAAGATTTTATTTAATTATAATTTTTATATTTTTATATGCTCCAATAGTTACTTTAATGGTGTTCTCATTTAATGATTCTAAATCAATGGGACATTGGAGTGGTTTTACATTAAAGTGGTATAAATCACTTTTTCAAAATGATGCATTAATGGAAGCTTTATACTATACAGTTTTAATTGCTTTAATTGCCTCTATTATCGCTACTATTGTAGGAACTATAACAGCTATTGGAATTAGTAGAATGCGTGGAAAAAGCAAAGCTTTATTACTTAATATAAATAACCTTCCTATTATAAATCCAGATATAGTTACTGGTATAGCTTTAATGAGTTTATTTATATTCTTAAAATTTGATTTTGGATTTAATACAATGCTTCTTGCTCATATATCTTTTGATATACCATTTGTAATATTATCAGTTCTTCCTAAAATAAAACAACTCCCTGATAATACTATAGAAGCAGCAATTGATCTTGGTGCTACTCCTTGGTATGCACTTAGAAAGGTTATAATACCTCAAATTAAGCCAGGAATATTTGCTGGATTTTTAATGGCATTTACTATGTCAATTGATGACTTTGTTATAAGTTTCTTTACAACAGGTCCTGGGGTTACAAATCTTTCAATAGAAATTTACTCTATGGCAAGACGTGGTATTAAACCAGAAATTAATGCACTTTCTACACTAATGTTTGTTACAGTTCTTATACTACTTCTTATAGTTAATAAAAAGAAAAAAGTAGAGGTGAATTAAATGAAAAGAAAAAAGATTTTATGCACTACTATTGTCCTACTTGGAATAATAGCTACTACTTTTTTTACTGGGTGTAGCAATTCTAGTGCTAGCACTAATTCAGAAAACTCAAAAATATTAAATATATATAACTGGGGAGATTATATAGACCCTGATTTAGTTGATAAATTCCAAGAAGAAACTGGAATAAAAGTAAACTATAATACTTTTGATACAAATGAAACTATGTATTCTAAAATAAAAGATGGATCTAGTAATTATGACCTAATTATTCCATCTGATTATATGATTGAAAAAATGAGAAAAGAAAATCTTTTAGAAAAAATTGATTATAAATATATTCCTAATTATAAATATGTAGGTAAACAGTTTAAAGACTTGCCTTATGATCCACACAATGAATATTCAGTTCCTTATATGTGGGGTACGGTAGGAATTGCTTATAATAGTAAAATAATAAAAAAACCAGTAGATAGCTGGAATATACTTTGGGATAAAGATTATAAAAATCAAATTGTTATGGTTGATTCAGTTAGAGATGCTATGGCAGTTGCATTAAAAAAACTAGGATATTCCTTAAATACTACAAATCCAAAAGAAATTGATAAAGCAGCTGAAGAACTTAGAAATGAAAAGCCTTTAGTTCAAGCTTATATGGTAGATGAAGTTAAAGATGCTTTAATAAGTGGTGAAGTAGCTGTTGCACCAGTTTGGTCTGGAGATGCTATGTATATAATGGATGAAAACCCTGATATTAAATATATAATTCCAAAAGAGGGTTCTAATCTTTGGTATGATGCTTTAGCAATTCCAAAAGGAGCTAAGCATAAAAAAGAAGCTGAAGAATTTATAAACTTTTTATGTGAACCTGAAAATGCATTAAAAAATGTTGAATATATTGGATACCAAACACCTATTACTAAAGCTTATGAAATGCTTCCTCAAGATGTAAAAGATAAATATCCTACTGAAGAAGAACTTAAAAGATGTGAAGTGTTTAATGATTTAAGTCCTAAAGCGTTAAGAAATTATAATGATGCATGGATTAAAGTTAGGTCATAATAAAAAAGCAATCAGAAATATGATTGCTTTTTTACAATTATATATTAATTATGAGGTACTTTATAATGAATAGAATAAAAGTTTTAGTTAGTGGTCATGTTCAAGGTGTAGGCTTTAGATTTTTTACTCAATATGAAGCATCTTTACTTAATCTAACTGAATTTGTTAAAAACTTATCTGATAGAAATGTTTATTTAGAATCTCAAGGAGATAAAAATAATATTTTAAAATTTATACTTTTATAAAATAAAAAGAGTCAATTTTAAATTGACTCTTTTTTTAATCCAAAAATTTATTTGTTTCATCAAAAATTACTTTTCTAAGTGCTATTATAGCAATAAGGTTTGGTATTGCCATAAGACCATTTACTATATCTGCTGATATAAATATAATATCTAATGATATAAATGCTCCAATAGCAACTAAAATTATGTAAATTATTTTAAATGGAATTATCGCTTTTTCACCTAATAAATACTCTATACATTTTTCACCATAATAATTCCATCCAAGTATTGTTGTAAATGCAAAAAATACCAATCCTATATTAACTATATATTTTCCAACATAAGCAATTGGTAACCCAACCTCAAATGCAGCAGTAGTTAAACTTGCTCCATCAATTGAAGAATTAAATGTTCCAGTTAATACAATTACAAGTCCTGTCATTGTACATATGATTATTGTATCAAAAAATGTTCCTGTCATTGATATTAATCCTTGTCTTGCTGGTGAGTTTGTTTTTGCAGCAGCTGCTGCAATTGGTGCACTTCCAAGTCCAGCCTCATTTGAAAATACTCCTCTACTAATACCTTTTTGCATAACTATAATTATTGATAGTCCAGTTACTCCTCCCATAGCTGCTTTTGGATTAAATGCACTTTCAAATATAATATATAAAGCTTCTGGAATACTTTTAAAATTAAATATTATTACTAATATAACTCCTAAAATATAAAACAATGCCATAAATGGAACAACAGCTTCTGATACTTTAGATATTCTCTTAATTCCACCTAATGTTACTAAAGTAACAAGAACAGTAACTATAATAGCTGTTATAATAATTGGTACATTAAAACTATTTTTTAATCCTTCTGATATTGAATTTACTTGAGCAAAAGTCCCTATTCCAAATAAAGCCACTAAAACTCCAAATAAAGCAAAAAGTTTTGCAAGCCACTTTATACCCATACCATTTTGTATATAGTACATAGGGCCTCCTTTTACTACTCCATTTTCATCAAATTCCCTATACTTTATAGCAAGCACTCCTTCAGCATATTTAGTAGCCATTCCAAAAAATGCTGCAATCCACATCCAAAGTAAAGCTCCAGGTCCTCCTGCCTTTATAGCAGTTGCAACACCAACTATATTTCCTGTTCCAATAGTTGCTGAAAGTGCTGTACATAAAGCTCCAAAACTAGATACATCACCTTTTGCCCCTTCTTCTTTTTGAAATATAAACTTTATAGCTTGTGGAAGTTTTCTAATTTGTATAAACTTAAGTTTATATGTTAAATAAATTCCTGTACCTAATAATAATACTAAAAGTGGTGGACCCCATACAATAGAGTCAATTGTTCTTAATATTTTTTCCATAATAAAAAAATCCCCCTAATTTATCATTTTGGAGGAGATTAAATAAAGCTAAAATATATAAAATTAGCTTCAAGAAATCCCCTGTCCTTTTACCTGAGAGTTTCAGCATAGAAATTTATGCCTTGCTCCTTCGGTGCTCAAAAGAAACTTTTGAGTCTCTCCAGAGGCTCGTCCAGTAGCGGTCCTACAACCTGAAAGATTTTTCCTCTTCGGTGGACTAATTAAATCAGTCTCTCTCCCACTACCTTCATCCGAACGTATTTAATTTTATTTAATTATATATATAACTTATAAATAAATCAAGTTTTTTTAAAATAAATTATCATATTTATATTTATAACAACATCCTACTATTATTAAATAATAATTTATGATATTATAATAATTATTATTTACATAAAGAAAAGGTGGTATACATGATAAAATTAATCGCATCTGATATGGATGGAACTTTATTAACTCCAGAAGGAAATGTTCCTAGTGAGTTTTTTGATATATTAAAGAAATTAAAAGAAAAAAATATAGAATTTGTTGTAGCTAGCGGAAGACCTTACAAAACTTTATATGAAAATTTTAAACCTATTTCTGATGAAATATCCTATGTGTCAGATAATGGTGCAATGGTAGTTGAAAATGGAAAAATTAAATCTATAGAAGTTATGGATAAATCATCTGTAATAAAAATTGTAGATGCTTGTAAAAAACTTAAAAATTCTGTAGCTATATTTTGTGGCGTTAAAAAATTTTATCATATTGATTGTTCTGAAAAATTTACTGATGAAATAAATAAATATTATTTAGATAATACTATAATAGATTCTTATGATTACATAAAAACTGTTGATGATGAAATATTTAAAGTTTCTATATGTGATATGGATAATGCAATGACAAATTCATTTAAACTAATGAATGATATTTTAGGAAATGAATTTAAAATAGTTGTTGCAGGTAAATATTGGACTGATATAACTAATAAAAATGTCAATAAAGGCAATGCCATAAAAAAAATTCAATCTATAAATTCTATATCTCCTAAAGAAACCATGGTATTTGGAGATTATTTTAATGATATTGAAATGCTTAAGAGAGCACATTATAGTTATGTTATGGAAGACGCTTTAGATGAAGTTAAAAAACATGGTAATTTTATAGCTAAAAGTAATAAAGAAAATGGTGTAATTCAAGTGATTAATGAACTAATAAATTAAACTTAAAAAGGTTGCAATTAAATTGCAACCTTTTTATTTAAAGTTCTACTCTATTTCTAATTTCACCTTTATTAAAAGCTCTTATATTTTCTATTAAATCATTAAATAATCTCTCTCTAGCCTCAACACTCGCCCAAGCAATATGTGGTGTTAACACTAATCTATCCTTATTTTTTACTGATAACAAAGGATTTTCACTTAATATAGGCTCTACTGAAAATACATCTAATGCAGCTCCTGCAATTTTTTCCTCATCAATTGCTCTTGCTAGATCTTCTTCTACAATAATTGGTCCTCTTCCCATATTAACTAGAAAAGCTTCTCTTTTCATTTTTGATATATTTTCATAATTCATTAATCCTTTTGTGTTTTCATTTAATGGTGCATGTATTGAAAGTATATCTGAAGTTTTCAAAAGTTCCTCAAACTCCACTCTTTTATAAGATGAATTATTATTTTTACCTGATGTTGAATAATAAATTACATTCATTCCAAAAGCTTCACAAACTTTTGCAACTCCTCTTCCTATTGCTCCAAGCCCTATTATTCCCCATGTCTTTCCTGATAAATCATTATATGGTTTATCTAGATTTGTAAACATTCCTGAATTTGAGTAATTGCCTGACTTTACAAATTTATCATAATAATTTATTTTATCGTATAAATGCAACAATGTAGCAAATGTATGTTGAACAACAGTATTAGTTGAGTAACCAGCTACATTTGTAACCGCTATATTTTTATTTTTAGCATATTCAATATCTATATTATTAAATCCTGTTGCCATTTCACATATAAGCTCTAAATTTTTACACCCATTCAAATTATCTTCATTCAAAACTACCTTATTAGTAAGAATTATATTAGCCTCTTTAATTCTTTCTAATACTTCATCCTCTTTAGTCATTCCATATACTTTAAGGCTACCAAATTCCTCAAGCAAGCTGTAGTTCATATTTCCTAAAGTATTCCCATCTAAAACTACTATATTTTTCAAAAATTATCACTCCAATTCATTTATGAATTTTAACTTTATTTTACCATATTTTTTTGAATAAATTTCAAACATATGTGTAAAAAAATAAATTTTTGACAAAAATCATAATATAAATTAAATAGAAAGGAGCAATATTTTCATGGAAAATAAAGAATTAGTTTGTTTAGCATGTGATTATTCTTGTACTCTATTACTAACTTTAGAAAACTCTAAATTAATAGGTATAGAAGGAAATAAATGTAATAAAGGAGTGTTATATGCTAGTAAAAGATGTATAGTTCCCTCTAGCATAGTAAAAACTATTATTAAAGTTAATAACGGCTCTTCAAAAACATTAACAGTCAAAAGTGAACTAGGAGTTCCAAAATCTCTTATTTTTTCTATTTTAAATGAATTAAAAGATTTAACTGTAAATGCTCCTATAAATAATGGAGATATAATAAAAGAAAATATTTGTAATACAGGAATAAATATAATAGCCGAAGGTAATGTAAAATTATATTCATAATTTTAAAATTCAAACGTATACTTACTAATAAAAATACCTCTCTAAAAAATTATAAAATATTTCTAATAGCTAATGTTTAATAAAAGCCCAATTAAAATTTTTAATTGGGCTTTTAATATTTATTTTAATTTTAAATTAATACTGATAATAAATATAGAATCCATAGTTGCAATGGATAAAATACGTAAAAAAACCATCTAAAGTCTTTTCCTTTTTTTCCATTGTATATGTATATAAACGGTATAGTAAATATAATCATCCACTGAGGATATTTTAATAAAGCTTCAATATTAAATCCTGGGAAAAATAATGCCGAAAAAACAAAAATCGCAAGATACATATCTCTTCTATTATTAAAACATTTATAAAAAATGAAAACAAAAGCAGGTCCTAATATTAAAGACTCAGTAAATATTCCAAGTGATGTACCAACTAAAACTTTTACAAAAGCCTTCTTAAAATCCTTACCTCTAAATTCTACTAATCCATTTAACATTATAAATCCAGCTGATAAAGCTAAAAACATATTATTTGGCATAATATATACTTTATTATAGAATGCATACCTTAAAATATATCCTCCACATACTATTAAAAAAATAATTATAGCTGCCATTTTATCTGATATTATTTTAGATTTTAAAGTTATTACTAAAATAGTCGC
>ERZ1463036.70-NODE-70-length-23296-cov-151.394690_pt1 | contig 23296 bp, 24 predicted proteins | sample MGYA00564485_ERZ1463036 | MGnify/ENA primary metagenome ERZ1463036 (study PRJEB39244, sample SAMEA3635127) | Helicobacter pylori | study: EMG produced TPA metagenomics assembly of PRJEB11511 data set (Assembly of a 5300-year-old Helicobacter pylori... | reverse complement strand
TAATCTTTTTTTATTTATTTTTAATATTTATTAGATATTAAAGGATTTTGTATACTCATGTAGAATTTATTTTATATGGGGTAAAACTTTTACATCAAAAAATTTCAAAACTAAATAAATTTAGATATATTTAGGTTCTTATATTTAAGATTAATAGGGAAAGAGGTGTAAATCCTCTACAGTCCCCGCTACTGTAATGCAGACGAACTCTATTTACCACTGTTTTATACGGGAAGGTTAGAGTAAGGTTGAAGCTAAGTCAGGAGACCTGCCTTGTATATTATAGCTAGGTTCTCGGGGTTATAGAATTTAAATGTCAAAAATTTTTATTACATTATAATGCACTTAAAGACTTAACTCTAAAGTTAAGTCTTTTTTTATATCGAGATATAAGGAGGTAATTATGCAACTTTTAAAAAATACAGTTGAAAATATACATCCATTAAGCGAATTACATATGAAAGCTTCAAAAGAAAGGTTAGATAGATTAATAAAACCGGTTGGTAGTTTAGGTAAATTAGAAGATATATGCATACAGTTGTCAGGTATAACTAAAAAGAAATACTTTGATACTGATAAAAAAGTGATCATAGCATTTGCAGGAGATCATGGAGTTTATGAAGAAGGGGTTGCACCAGATCCCCAAATAATAACTAAACTGCAATTTCCTAATTTCACAAAGGGGTTATGTGGTGTAGGTGCAATATCTAAATTCGTTAACTCAGATGTGATAGCAGTAGACCTAGGTATAAACACGGATGATAATTTAGAAGGAGTCCTAAATTATAAAATTAGAAAAGGAACTTCAAATATGGCTAAAGGTCCAGCTATGACTAGGGAAGAAGCTATTAAATGCTTAGAAATAGGGATAGAGATAACAAATGATTGTATATCTAAAGGTTATAATCTTATAGGTATTGGAGAAATGGGAATTTGTAATACTACTCCGAGTAGTGCGATAGTTTCCGTGATAAGTGAATGTGATCCAACAGATGTTACAGGAATTGGAGCTGGACTTAGAAAAGATAGATTAGAGCATAAAGCAAATACTATAAGAAAAGCTATAGAATTAAACAAACCAGATAAATTTGACGGAATTGATATACTAGCTAAAGTCGGAGGATTTGAAATAGGTGGTATGGCAGGAGTTATATTAGCTTGTGCTGCAAATAAAGTTCCAGTTGTTATTGATGGCTTTATATCTTATGCAGCAGCCCTTATAGCCTATACTATAAGCCCTATGACTAAAGAGTATATGATAGCTTCACATACTTCGGCAGAATCAGGAGCTAAAAAAGCATTAGAAGTATTAAAGTTAGATCCAATGCTTAATATGGATATGAGATTAGGTGAAGGAAGTGGAGCAGCTTTAGCATTTAATATTATAGAGGCAGCTAACTTTGCATATAAAAATATGGCAACTATTGATGAAGTAGATATAGGTAAATAAGAAGGTGAATCTATGAGCAAATTAATTTTAGTAACTGGAGGATCTAGGTCAGGAAAAAGCAATTTTGCTGAAAGTTTGTGTATTAATAGAAGAAACTCCACTGCTTATATAGCAACTTCTATTCCATTTGATGATGAAATGAAAGATAGAGTTAGGAAACACAAAGAAAGTAGACCTAGCAACTGGAAAACTTATGAAATTTATAAGGATATATACTCTATAATTAGTGATATAAATAAAAAGCATAAGACGGTTATACTAGATTGTGTAACTTTATTAGTCAATAATTTAATGTTTGAATACAAACTAGATTTTGATAATTGTACGCCACAAGAAACTAATGAAATGGAATCTTACATAAAAGATCAAATATATAAACTTATAAGAGAAGTAGAAAAAACAGATTTATACTTTGTAATGGTAACTAATGAGCTAGGTATGAGTTTAGTTCCAGATAATAAACTTTGTAGAGTATACTCTGATATAGTAGGTAGGATAAATCAGTATATAGCTAAATGTTCTGATGAAGTCTATTTTGTAGTTAGTGGTATACCTATGAAGATTAAGGAGTAACTTATGAAAAGATTTATAGGTATATTACAATTTTTTACTAGAATTCCAATAAGGGTAAATATAGGTTTTGATGAAGAGTTTCATAAAACAATGTATTACTTTCCTTTAGTAGGGTTTGTATTAGGAATTTTATATTTTATAATTGGATTAGTATCAAGTATTTTATTTGATAGCTATATAACTTCTGTAAATATTTTGATATCTACAGTGATATTAACTGGAGGTCTTCATTTAGATGGTGTAGGAGATACATTTGACGGTATATATAGTTATAGAGATAAAGAAAAAATATTAGAGATAATGAAAGATTCACGATTAGGAACAAATGCAATGCTATCAGTATTATTTTTAATGTTGATGAAACTTGGATTAATATATTCAATTGTACAATCAGGACAATTATATAATTTAATATTTATGCCTGTATTTGCGAGAATGGCAATTGTAATAGCTTGCTATAAAAGTGTCACTCCGAGAAAAAATGGAATGGGTAATGTATTTATAGGCAAGCCTTCTTTAAAAATGATATTAACTGGAATAGTGTATACAGTTATATTAATAATAATTATGGGTATTACTTTATTTAACTTAAATTCATTAGATTTAATTAAAGTAATAGCGTTCATACCTATAATGATTATATTATCAAGATGTTTTGTAAGATATATATATTCTAAAATAGATGGGATAACAGGAGATATACTTGGATGTATTTCTGAGCTTATGGAAGTAATGTATTTAATCTATATATATTTAATTTTTGGATTAAAGTAAGAGGTGAATAGATGTCTAGATTAATACTAGTAAGGCATGCAACAACTAATGATAATATAGATGGGAATTTATCAGGTCATATAGATAGCGAACTAAGTGATTTAGGGAAATTACAGATAGCTAAATTAAATGAATTTCTTGAAAAAGAAAAAATAGATTCTATATATACAACTACATCGACTAGAACAAAACAAACTGTACTAGAAATATCAAAATCTAGAGGAATAAATATTATAGAAAAAGAAAATTTAAAAGAAATTAGTTTTGGAGATTTCGAAGGGTTTAATTTTGACATTATACAAAAAAATTACCCAGAAGAATTTGAAAAGTTAATTTCACAAGGATTTAATTATAGATATCCTAATGGAGAAAGTTTAATAGACTCATATAATAGAGTACGTGAAGAAATAGATAAAATAATAAGTTGCAATAAAGATAAGACTATTTTAATATGTTCTCATGCAGGAACTATAAGAAATATTATATCTTACTTAATTGGGAAAACTTATGAATTTCATTGGAATTTTAAAATAAATAATGCATCAGTGAGTATTATTGATATAGTTGATGGATTTCCAGTGATTCAAACACTAAATAATACATCTCATTTAACTTAGAATAAATAAGAATACATAAAAATATTATAAAATTAACATAAATTAGGTTCTTCATTGAAGATTAATAGGGAAGAAGGTAAAAATCCTTCGCAGCCCCCGCTACTGTGATACTGACGAAACTATTAGACACCACTGTGACGATTTACGGGAAGGAATAGAAGTAGGTTGAAGTTTAGCCAGGAGACCTGCCTAGTTTATGAATATAAAATCTTCGGGGTGAAGGATTTTAAAAATTGGTGAAGTATGTGCATTTTTAAAAACCTATCCTTTAGAGGATAGGTTTTTATATTTCTATAAATTTAAATCTTCAATTTATAGATAAAAATAATTATCAAATCACATATCTGAATAATGTAGAGCATTTTAAACGTTGTTAAAAGATTAAAGAAGTGAATTTTTTGTTGTTTAAGGAGATTAATAATATGAGTAAATCGTTAATGTTTTTAGGAACAGCTTCTAATGTTGGTAAGAGTACTTTATCGGCAGGGTTATGCAGAATTTTAAAACAAGATGGATATAGAGTCGTACCTTTTAAATCTCAGAATATGGCACTAAATTCATATATAACTAAAGATGGATTAGAAATGGGGAGAGCTCAAGTTACTCAAGCCGAAGCTTGTGGTATTGAACCAGATGTTAGAATGAATCCTATTTTATTAAAGCCTGCTGGGAAAAATAGATGTCAGGTAATTGTTAAAGGCAAAGTCTTAGACCATGTGAGTGCTAGCACTTATCATGGGTATAAGGATGAATTAGCTTCTATGCTTAAAAGTATATATGGAGATCTAAGTAGTGAATATGATGTAGTTATTTTAGAGGGTGCGGGTAGTTGTGCAGAAATAAATTTAAAAGATAAAGACATAGCTAATATGGGAATGGCTGAAATTGCAGATGCTCCAGTAATTTTAGTAGCTGATATTGATAGAGGTGGAGTTTTTGCTTCAATCGCAGGAACTATGCTTTTATTAGAAGAAAAAGAAAGAGCTAGAGTTAAAGGAGTAATCATAAATAAATTTAGAGGAACTGTAGAACTTTTACAATCTGGTATAGATATGCTAGAGGATATTATAAAAGTTCCAGTATTAGGAGTTGTTCCTTATAGTGATTTAAATATAGAAGATGAAGATAGTGTGACAGATAGATTTAATAAACAATTTAGACAAAATGATATAAATATTGAAATTATAAGAACTCCTTATATGTCTAATTTCACAGATGCTCATATGCTAGAAATACAAGAGGATGTAAGTATTAGATATGTAGAAAAAGGACAATCTTTATCAAATCCAGATATGGTTATTATACCAGGAAGCAAAAATACAATAGAAGATTTAATTTATATAAGAGAAAGTGGATTAGAAAAGCAAATAAAAGACTTAGAAAGACAAGGAAAATTAATATTTGGAATTTGTGGAGGATACCAACTTCTAGGTAAAAAGATATATGACCCATATGAAATTGAAGGGTCTATAAAAGGAATAGATGGACTTGGTCTTTTAGATATAGAAACTACATTTGAAAAAGAAAAAGTAACTACTCAAGTAGAAGCTGTAATAAATGAGAATTTAGGGGGTTACTTAAACTTATTAGGAAATAAAAGTGTTAGAGGTTATGAAATTCATATGGGAATAAGTAAAGGAATTAATAAACCTTTAAATACTATAGTAAAAAAAATGAATAAAAAGGCTTCATATGTTGAAGGATGTGTAAATGAAAAAGGAAATGTAGTTGGGACTTATCTTCATGGAATATTTGATGATGTTGAGTTTACAAGAAGCTTACTAAATTCAATTAGAGAAAAGAAAGGGCTAGATAGTGTAGAGAGCTCTATAAATTCTTTTGAAGAATTTAAGAATAAAGAATATGACAAGTTAGCAGATATATTAAGACAATGTCTAGATATAGATAAAATATATGAAATTATAAATGGTTAGGTGAAATTATGAAAAAAATATTAATAGCAGGAACAAGTAGTGGAGTAGGTAAAACTACTATATCACTAGGAATAATGCAAGCACTAACTAATAGAAAGTTAAAAGTACAACCTTATAAAGTTGGACCAGATTATATAGATCCATCTTACCACACTTTTATAACTAAAAGAGATTCAAGAAACTTAGATTCTTATATGTTAGATGATGAAAAAATTAAATATATAGTAAATAATGCTTCTAAAGATGCAGATATATCAGTAATTGAAGGTGTAATGGGCCTTTATGATGGATTTGGAATTGACTTAAATGCTTGTACAAGTTCATACACTTCAAAATTACTAAAAGCTCCAGTTATATTAGTTATAAATGGAAAGGCTATGTCATCATCAGCAGCTGCTATGGTATTAGGATATAAAGAGCTTGATAAAGATGTAAATATAAAAGGTGTAATAGTGAATAACGTAAAAACTCAAAGACACTATGAACTTATAAAAGAAGCTATAGAAACATATTGTGAAATTGAAGTCTTAGGATATTTTCCACCTAATGAAAAATTTTCATTAGAATCAAGGCATTTAGGATTAGTTCCAAGTGTAGAAATAGATTCCTTAAAAGAGAAGTTTAATAATTTAGGAAATGAGATTGAAAAATACATAAATATAGATAGATTAATTGAGATATCAGAAGGTGAAGAAATTGAAAGTAGATTTGACATAAGTGATCTACCAAAGTTTGAAAATAAAAAAATAGCTATAGCTTATGATAAGGCTTTTAATTTCTATTACAAAGAAAATTTAGAACTATTAAAACAAATGGGTGTACAAATTGTAAAATTTAGTCCTCTTAATGATAAGCATTTGCCTAAAGCAGATTGTATATATATAGGAGGAGGTTTTCCAGAATTGTTTGCAAAAGAACTAGATGCAAATCAAAGTATGAGAAAATCCATAAAAGAAGCTCATGAAAAGAATATACCTATATATGCTGAGTGCGGAGGGTTAATGTATTTAGGAGAAAAGCTTAAAGATTCAAATGATGATGAATTTAACATGGTTGGGATTTTTAAAGGAACTAGTGAAATGACTAAGTCTCTAAAAAGATTTGGGTATTGCGATGGAATTGCTAAAATAGATACAATACTTTCTAAAAAAGGAGATGTAATAAAAGGTCACGAGTTTCATCATTCAGTATTTAATAGTGAAGAACCATGTGCATATAAAATGATTAAAAAAAGAGGAAATAAAGTATTAGATGAATGGGATGGAGGATACTCAAAAGGTAATACTTTAGCTACATATTTACATACCCACTTTTATAATAACTTAGATGCCATAATTAAATTTGTAGGTGGTAGAGATGAATAGTTTAACTGTAATTATAATGACATTAGCCTACATACTGGATTTAATAATAGGGGATCCGTATTCTTTTCCTCATCCAGTTAGATTTATTGGAAATTTAATAAGATTTGTAGAAAATAAAATACGAAGTATATCAAAGACATCAGGACAATTAAAAATGGGCGGATTTGTATTGTGGATTATAACTGTAGGAACTACATTTATAGTAACTAATTTAATAATTAGTGTATTTACATTTAGTAAAATATCTTATGTTATAGTAGCATCAATAATACTATATACAACTTTATCTACAAAATGCTTAGCAGATGAAGCTAAGAAGATATATAAGGTTTTAAAAACTGGAGATATAGAAAAATCAAGAAAACAGTTATCTTATATAGTAGGTAGAGATACAACTAATTTAAATGAACAAGAGATAATAAGAGCTACAGTTGAAACAGTAGCAGAAAATACTGTGGATGGAATAATAGCTCCTATGATGTATGGATTTATAGGTGGACCGGTGCTTGCTATGGTCTATAAAGCTATAAATACTTTAGATTCGATGGTAGGATATAAAAATGAAAAGTATAAAGATATAGGATTTGCATCTGCAAAAATTGATGATATTGCAAATTTTATACCTGCAAGGGTAACTCCATTTTTCATGATGATAGCAAGTTTAATGCTTGGTTTAAATGCTAAACAAAGTATAAGAATAGCTATAAGAGATAGAAAAAATCATAAAAGTCCAAATTGTGCGTATCCAGAAGGTGCAGTAGCAGGTGCACTTGGAGTTCAATTAGGTGGTACTAATATATATTTTGGGAAAGAAGTTTATAAACCTACTATAGGTGATAAACACAGAGAATTAGAAATAGAAGATATTTTAAAAACTAATAAAATAATGTATGTTACATCTTTTGTGGCATTAGTGATATTTTCTATTATAATTTATTTAATTAGATAGAAGGTGAAAAAATGAATGATCTTGGACATGGAGCTAATGTAGAAATTATGTGTAAAACTTACAATAAAGATTCAAAAAATATAATTGATTTTAGCTCTAACATAAACCCATATTTAATAAATAATTTAGAAAATTATATATTAGATGGATTAAGAGAATGTGTTAAATATCCAGATATAAATTATACTAATTTAAGAAAAAACATAGCTAATTACCTTAATGTTAAAAGTTCATTTATAATACCAGGCAACGGTGCAACAGAGATAATATATCTTTTAATGAAAAGTATAGATAAAAGATTAGCTATATTAAATCCTACATTTTCAGAATATGAAAGAGGCGCATTACTAAACAATGTAGATGTAATAAACTTATATCTAGATAAGGAGAAAGATTTTGAAATAGATATAAATAATATAAAAGAAAATATAGATAAATTCGATAGTTTATTTATATGCAATCCATCCAATCCAATAGGTAGAGTATATGATTTGAGTGAATTATTAGAAATTTTAACTAAACATAATAAGCTACTTATAATTGATGAGACTTTTATGGAATTTGTAGAAAAAGAAGAAAAATATAGTTTAGTAAAATATATAGAAAATAACCAGAATATATTTATAATCAAAGCAGTAACTAAATTTTTTGGCCTGCCAGGTTTAAGATTAGGATATGGTGTTTGTAGCGATGAAAAGTTATTGGAAAATATGTATAAAATAAAAGAGCCATGGTCTATAAACACTTTTGCAGATGTACTTTCAAATTACCTATTTAAAGAAGAGGGATATATAAAGGTAAGTAAAAAGTATTTTATAAAAGAAAGAAATTTTATGCTTAAAAATTTAAATGAAATTAAAGAAATTAAAGCATATAAAACAGATACTAATTTTATATTGATTAAATTAAAAAATAATACTGCAAAAGAATTAAAAGAAGAATTATTTATAAAAGGTAATATTCTTATAAGAGATGCATCTAACTTTAGAAATCTAGATGAAAATTATATAAGAGTAGCTATAAAGAGTCATGAAGAAAATTTAGAGTTAATAAATCAATTAACTAAAATTCTAGGAGAATAGAATGAAATCACGTGGAATATGTCCAGCTTCTTGTGGGGAATTTGTTCAAGGAATTATAAAGGATAAAGAGTATTTATCATCTTATGCTATAGATAGATACTCAATAGTTACTTTAGAAGAAAGAATAGAGGATGTAAAAAAAGGTCCTTTAAAATCTAGAAAGGCTATAGAAGAAGTTTTTAAATACTTTAATTTACCTAAAAAAGAATTAAAACATATATCTATAGATATAAATAGTGAAATACCTATAAGTAAAGGCATGGCAAGCTCAACTGCTGATATAGGAGCTACTATAAAAGCAACTTTAAATCTTATAGGAAAAAATTTAGATGAATATGAAATATCTAGGCTTGCAACAAAGATAGAGCCCACAGATTCTATTTATATTAAAGAAAATACAATTTTTAATCCTTTAGATGCAAATGTAATAAAAAAATTAGGTGTTTTAGATACTGGAAAAGTATTAATATTAGAACCTAATGAAACTCTAAGTACAAAATACATAAGAAAAAAAGAAAATTACAATAAGTTAAAAAAGCAAAATAAATACATAATAGAATATGCTTTTAAGCTTCTAGAAGAAGGTATAAAAAAGAAAGATTTAAATTTAATAGGACAAGCCTGTACTATAAGTAGTATTGCAAATGAAAACATACATAAAAAGAAGTATTTAAATGAAATAATGGATATATCGAAAGAGTATGGAGCCTACGGAGTCAACATTGCACATAGTGGAACTGTGGTAGGAATACTTTTAGAATCTGATATGAATGAAGAGATAATTAAAACTAAGCTTATAGATAGAAAGATAAATAAAAAATATAAAAAAATATATACAGCAAATATAATAGCTGGGGGACTTAGGAGTGATTAAACATGGAATACATTAAAAACCCTATGATGATAGAACATAAAAGTTTTGAAATAATACAAGGAATAATTGATGAAATAAGACCAGATTATAAATTTAAAAATGATTTAGAAGAAAAAATTATAAAAAGAGCTATACATACAACGGCAGACTTTGAATATTTAGATATATTAAAAATATCTGAAACAGCGGTAGAAAAAATATCAAATGCATTAAAAAACAAAGCTACTATTTATACAGATACAAATATGGCATTAAGCGGTATAAACAAAAGAAAGTTAGATGCTCTAGGATGCAGATACAAATGTTTTGTAAGCGATGAAGAAGTAGCGAAACTAGCAAAAGAAAAAGGAATAACGAGATCTATGGCAGCAGTAGAAGTTGCAGCAAAAGAAGAAGGAATAAAAGTTTTCGTACTTGGAAATGCACCAACAGCTTTATATAAAGTTATAGAGATGCATAATACAAAACAATTAGAAGTAGATGCAGTAGTTGGAGTACCAGTTGGATTTGTAGGAGCAGAAGAATCAAAGGATGAGTTAGAAAAGACAGATATTCCTTTCATAATATCAAAAGGTAGAAAAGGTGGAAGTAATTTAGCAGCAGCTATAATAAATGCAATATTATATGCGATGTAAGGTGATATCATGGAAGAATATGTTTATATAGATGGTAAGAAATATAAAAGAGGATACACTACAGGTTCTTGTGCTACAGCAGCAGCTAAAGCAGCATCTTATATGCTACTTACGAAATTTCCGATAGAAGTCGTAAATATAGATACTCCTAAAGGAATACCTCTTAATTTAAAAGTAGAAAACATAAACATACAAGATGATTATGTAGAGTGTTCTATACGAAAAGATGGTGGAGATGATATAGATGCAACTCATAATATGCATATATATGCAAGAGCTGAATTTATAGATTCAAAAGAAATTATAATAACTGGGGGTAATGGAGTAGGGAGAGTTACTAAGAAAGGTTTAGGTATAGAAATTGGAGAATCTGCAATAAATAAAACCCCAAGAAATATGATAAATAATGAAGTTAGAAAAGTTATAGGAGAAGATAAAGGAGTAAAAATAACTATATTTGCTCCTGAAGGAGAACTTATAGCTAAGAAAACTTTTAACCCACGTCTTGGAATAGTAGGGGGGATATCTATAATTGGGACTACAGGAATAGTAGAACCAATGAGTGATGAAGGATGGAAGAAATCTTTATCTATAGAACTTGAAATGAAAAAGGCTCAAGGAATGGACAAGATAATTTTAGTTCCAGGAAATCATGGAGAAATGTTTATAAAAGAAACATTAGGAATTGATATAAAGTATATAGTTAGAACTAGTAATTTTATAGGCTATATGTTAAAAGAAGCTCAAAGAATTGGGTTTAAAAAGATACTTATGGCTGGACATCTTGGAAAATATGTAAAGATAGCAGGTGGGATATTTAATACTCATAGTAAAGTAGCAGATGCTAGAAATGAAATATTATTGGCAAATTTAGCTCTTATGAATGCACCTTTCGAACTTATTAAGAAAGTAAATGAATGTTTAACGACTGAAGAATTTATTGAAATTATTAATTCTAAAGAATATGAAGGATACAAAGAAATATATAATATACTTTCAAATAAATGTAGAGAAAGAATAGATATATACTTTAATGATGAAGAAATAGATGTTGAAGTAATGATATTTTCAATGGAAAAAGAATTACTGGGGCAATCAGAAAAAGCTAGTGATTTAAAGGAGATATTTTATGATTAACATTATAGGACTGGGGCCAGGTAACATAGGATACTGCACGAAATTAGGTGAAAAGTTAATATATAACTCTGACATAATTATTGGTGGAAGAAGAAATTTAGAGACCATAACTAATTTTAAAGGAAAAAAAATTGAACTAAATACTAATTTAAAAGAAATAGTAGAATACATAAAAAACAATAAAGAACAAAATATCTCAGTTATAGCTTCAGGAGATCCATCTATATATGGAATAGGTAAGTATTTATCAAATAATTTTGATAAGAGTGACTTAAACATAGTTTCAGGAATAAGTTCAATGCAGTACATATTCTCCAAGATATGTGTTGATATGAATGATTTATATATCACAAGTAGTCATGGAAAATCTCCAGATTTTGACTATATACTTAACCATAAAAAAGTTTGTATGGTAACAGATAACAAAATTGGACCAAAAGAGATTGCAAAAGAAATACTAAAAAGGAACTTAGATAGAGTTATGATAGTTGGAGAAAATTTATCTTATGATAATGAAAAAATTACTATAGCAAATCCAAGTGAGATTATAGAAATAGAAAAATTTGATATGAATGTTGTGGTGATATTAGATGAAAAATAGTGAGTTTATAACAGGCGATGTGCCTATAACTAAAGAAGAAGTTAGGGCTATATCTATAAATAAACTTAATCTAAAAGATAAAAAAACATTCTTAGATATTGGGGCGGGGACAGGAAGTGTCAGTATCGAAGTAGCATATAATTACCCTAATATTGAAGTAATATCTATAGAATGCAAGGATAAAGCGATTGATTTAATAAATCAAAATATAGAAAAGTTTAATTTAGATAATGTTAAAGTACTTAAAGGATATGCACCATTAGATATAGGTAAAAAAGTAGATTCTATATTTATTGGAGGAAGTGGTCCAAATCTAAAGGAAATATTAAAATGGTCTAAAATGAATTTAAATGAAAATGGAACTTTAGTTGCAAATTTTATAATAATAGATACTTTTTATAAAACTTTGAACTTATTAAAAGAATTAGGATTTAAAAACATAGAAGCTACAATGTTAAATGTAGCTAAGTTAGAGAAATTAGGTAAAGGTGAGTACTTCAAACCTTTAAATCCAATATATATAATATCTTGTAAAAAGGGAGATGAAGATTATGAATAAGGTACATTTTGTAGGGGCAGGACCAGGAGATAAAGATTTAATAACATTAAAAGGATATAAATTATTAAGTGAAGCTGATTTAGTTATCTATGCAGGTTCATTAGTAAATCCAGCTTTACTAGATTATTGTAAAGATGGTTGTGAAATACATAATAGTGCATCTATGGACCTTAATCAGATAATAGATGTTATGGAAAAAGGAATAAAAAGTAATAAGCAAGTAGTAAGGCTTCAAACTGGAGATTTCTCTATATATGGGTCTATAAGAGAACAAGTAGAAGAATTAGTAAAATTAGGTATAGATTATGATTGTACTCCTGGAGTAAGTTCCTTCTTAGGAGCAGCATCAGCATTAGGTGTTGAATATACTGTTCCTGAAATATCTCAAAGTGTTGTGATAACTAGAATGGAAGGAAGAACTCCAGTACCTGAAAAAGAAAGTATTGAATCTTTTGCTAAGCACCAAACATCTATGGCTATATTCTTGTCAATTCACGATATAGAGAAAGTAGTAAAAAGATTACATGAAGGTGGTTATCCAATGAATACTCCTATAGCAGTTGTATATAAAGCTACTTGGCCAGAGGAAAAAATAGTAAAAGGTACTTTAGAAGATATAGCTGAAAAAGTAAAAGAAAATAAAATAAATAAGACTGCTTTAATTTTAGTAGGAAGATTCTTAGGCGAAGAGTATAAAAATTCAAAGCTATATGATAAGGACTTCAAACATGAGTACAGAAAATAAAATTGCTTTTATAGCAGTAACACAAAATGGTAAAGATTTAGCAATTAATATAAAAAAAATATTAGGTGAAGGTGATATTTATATTACTGACAAATTATCTAATAAAACCAATAAAGAAATCTATAAAATTATTGAAGGAAGGTTATCGGATTTTACAGCTAAACTATTTAAAGAATATGAGATTTTAATATTCATAATGGCAACTGGAATAGTAGTAAGATCTATAGCAAGTCATATAAAAAGTAAATTTGAAGACCCAGCCATTTTAGTAATAGATGAAAAAGGAAAGAATGTAATAAGCTTACTAAGTGGTCATATGGGTGGAGCGAATGAAATGACAATATATATAAGTAGGCTTATAGGTGCTAAGCCTGTAATAACTACAGCTACAGATGTTAATAGTAAAAGTTCACTAGATATAATAGCTAAAAATTTAAATGCACATATAGATAATTTTAGAGAAAATGTAAAAGATGTTAACTATTTATTAGTTAATAAAGGAAAAGTAGGATTATATATAGATGGTAATTACAAAGTTGATACTAGAGGTTTTATAACCATCAAAAATATTGATGAATTCCATAGGCTAAATAATTTAGATAAAATTGTTTATATAACTAATAAAGATAATATAAATGTAGAAGATTCAAGATTAATAAAAGTAGTTCCAAAGGATATTGTAATAGGGATGGGATGTAGAAGAAATACGCCTTATGAAAATATTAATAATGCATTAGAAGATATCTTGAAAAAATACAACATAGATAAAAAAGCTATACGTAAAATAGGAAGTGTTGAAGTAAAAAAAGATGAACAAGGAATTATAAAATTATCAGAAATTTTAAAAGTTCCATTTGAAACTATTAGTATAGAAGAAATAAAAAAAATAGAAGACAAATTTGAAAAATCTGAGTTTGTAAAAAAGAGTATAGGGGTTTATTGTGTAGCAGAGCCGGTAGCTTATATACTCAGTGATAAAAACCTTATAGTAACAAAGCATAAGTATAAGGGAATAACTTTTTCGATAGGGAGAATAGATATATGATTTATGTAATAGGCATAGGACCTGGAAGTAAAGAAATGATGACTATAGAAGCTATAGAATCAATGAAAGACAGTGAAGTAATAGTAGGATATAAAACTTATATAAATTTAATAACTGAATTTATTAAAGATAAAGAAGTATTACAAAATGGAATGAGACAAGAAATAGATAGATGTAAGCAAGCAGTAGAAATTGCTAAACAAGGTAAAAAGGTTGCAGTTATAAGCAGTGGAGATGCTGGAATTTATGGTATGGCAGGGCTTATATTAGAGCTAGTATCAAAAGAAAAACAAGATATAAAAGTAAAAGTTATTCCTGGAGTTACTGCAAGTATAGGAGCAGCTGCAATACTTGGAGCACCTATAATGCATGATTTTTGCCATGTAAGCTTAAGTGATTTATTAACTCCTTGGGAAGTAATAGAAAAAAGATTAAAATTAGCAGCAGAAGCTGATTTTGTAATTTGTTTATATAATCCAAGAAGTAAAGGTAGAAGCGAGCACTTAAGCAAAGCATTTAAAATAATGAGTGAGTTTAAAGATGGTAAAACTCCAGTTGGAATAGTAAAAGATGTAGGTAGAGAAAAAGAAGAAAAGTTTATATGTACATTTGAGACTATGGATTTTGAAAGAGTAGATATGACTACAATGGTAGTGATAGGAAATAAATCTACTTTCATACATGATGATTTAATGATAACTCCAAGAGGTTACAATATATGATTTTAGTTTTAGGCGGAACATCAGACAGCACTCGTATATGCAGCTTGCTAAATGAAATGAATAAAGAATATATAGTTTCTGTAACGACACAATATGGAGCTGACTTAGCTAATAAAGTAGCTAAAAATGTGGTAATTAAAAGAATGGATATCGAATATATGATTAATTTTATGAAAGAAAATAAAATTGATTTAGTTATAGATTCGACTCATCCATATGCGGTAGAAGTGTCAAAAAATGCTATCGAAGTTACAGATATATTAGATATTAATTATATAAGATACGAAAGAAAATCACTTTTAGAAGGATTAGAATATGATAAGGTGATAAAAGTCAAAAATACAGAAGAGGCTTATAAAAAGGCTAATGAAATAGGTAAAAATATATTTTTAGGAACTGGAAGCAAAACTATAAAAGAATATGCAGACAATCTTAAAAATAAAAGGATAGTAGCAAGGGTATTACCAACAAGTGAAGTTATTAAAATGTGTGAAGATGCTGGATTAAATGCAGATAATATTATAGCTATGAAGGGACCCTTTAGTGAAGCTATAAATGAAGAAACATATAAGCATTATAATATAGATTTAGTTATAACAAAAGAAAGTGGTATAGAAGGTGGTTTCTTAGAAAAAGTAAATGCTGCCAAAAATTTAGACATACCAGTAATTGTAATAACAAGAGAAAAATTAAATTATCCTAATGTAGTTAATTATATAGACAATATAAAAGAGTTAGTAGTGGAGGATTAAGTATGAAAAAAGCTATTTTAGTTGTTAGCTTTGGAACAAGCTACAAAGAAACAAGAGAAAAGACTATAGAAGCATGTGAAAAAAAGATAAAGAAGGCTTTTGAAGGATATGATTTTTTCAGAGCTTTTACATCTAATATGATAATAAGAAAATTAAAAAATAGAGATAACATATATATTGAAAATCCTATAGAATCTTTAAATAGATTACATAAAGAAGGATATGATGAAGTTATAGTTCAAACATTACATATAATTTGTGGGGAAGAATATACAAAATTAAAAGAACAAATAAGTCAGTATGAAGATAAGTTTAACAAGATAGTACTTGGAAGACCCCTTCTTACTCAGATAGAAGATTATAAGGAAACTATAGAAGCTTTAAAATCACAAATACCAGAGCTAGAAGAAGATGAAGCGGTAGTATTTATGGGACATGGAACTGAGCATGAGGCTCATAGTGCTTATCCAGCATTAGATTATATGTTAAAGCAAGAAAATGTTAAAGCCTATGTTGGAACAGTAGAAGGATACCCTGAGATAGAAGAAGTAATAGTAAATCTTAAAAAAGATAAAATATCAAAGGTTAGATTAATGCCATTTATGTTAGTTGCAGGAGATCATGCTATAAATGATATGGCTAGTGATGAAGAAGATTCATGGAAATCAATATTAAATAAAGAAGGATTCAAAACTAAAGTGCATTTAAAAGGGTTAGGAGAAAATGAATGTATTCAAGATAAATTTGTGAGACACGCACTTAATTGTGTTGAATTAGTAAATGTAGGAGGAAATTAATATGGCCAAGTTTTATGGGATAGGTACAGGACCTGGAGATAGTGAATTAGTGACAGTAAAGGCAGTAAATACAATAAAAAATTTAGATATATTATATACACCAGAAGCTAAAAGAGAAGGAAATAGCTTAGCATTAAGGATAGTAGAGCCGTATCTACCAGAAAATTTAAAAATAAAGCAAAGACATTTTCCAATGAATTTTAATGATGGTGAAAAAATAATTGCTTGGAATAGAGTGGCGGATGAAATCGTAGAAGATGTTAGAGAAGGTAAAAATGTTGGATTTGTAACTTTAGGAGATCCTATGATTTACAGTACATATGTATATATAATGGAAAGGCTTATAGATAAAATAGATGTTGAAACTATACCTGGTATATCATCATTTTCTAATATAGCATCTAACCAAAACTTCCCATTAGTTATGGATAAAGAACCTCTTATAATTGTTCCGTGTACTACGGATGAAGAAAAAATAGATTATGCTTTAGAAAATTATAGTTCTATAGTATTAATGAAAGTTTATAAAAACTTTAAAGAAATAGTTGAGAAGTTAGAAAAGAATAACTTATTAGGATATTCTATATTAGTTAGTAATTCATCTTTAGACAACGAAGTGGTGTATGATAATCTAAAAGAGATTGATTTAGAAAATAAAATATCTTATTTTTCTACTATATTAGTAAACAAAGAAAATACTAAGGTAGGATAATCTGGAGGATTATATGAATTTTGCAGTAGTGGGAGTTAATCATAATGATACACCTATACATATAAGAGAATGCGTATCTTTTACAGATACGCAAAAAATAGAGAGTATTAACTTCTTATTAGACAATGGAATTCAAGAGGTTGTTATACTTTCTACTTGTAATAGAAGTGAAATATATATATATTCGAAAAATATATTGGATAAAGTTGAAATTGTAAAAAATTTTTATCAAGACTTTTTTAATGTAAGTAATATAAAAAAATATTTATTTTGCAAAGTAGGTCAAGACTCTATAAGACATGTATTTAATGTTGCATCAGGACTTGATTCCATAGTTATAGGTGAAGACCAAATTCTTGGACAGGTAAAAGATGCTTATGATTTTTCAAGACAATTAGGAGCAAGTAAAAAGGTATTTAATAAACTTTTTAGAGAAGCTATAACTGTTTCTAAAGATATAAAAACTACTACTAAAATATCACAGCAGCCATTATCTATAAGTTATATAGGTATTAAATGCTTAAAGGATAAAATAGGTACTTTAGAAGGAAAAAATGCTTTAATAATTGGTCTTGGTAAAATGAGTAGATTAGCAATGACACATTTACAAGAAGAAAATCTAAACAAAATATATATTACAAATAGAAGTTATGGAAAATTACAAGGTTTACAAAACGAGTGTGAAAATTTAATACCTATAAAATTTGAAGATAGGTATAAAGTTATGGGTGATGTAGATGTGGTTATAAGTGCAACTGCATCTCCTCACACTGTTATAAAGAAAGAAAATATGCCACTATTATCAAATAAATTATTTATGATGGATATAGCTTTGCCAAGAGATATAGATAAAAATTTAAATCAGATGGAAAATATAGAAGTTTATGATATTGATGATTTAAAGAAAATAAGTGATGAAAATGATAAAAAAAGAAAAGAGTTAGCATCCTGTGCACAATTAATAATACAAGATAAGGTAGAAGAGTTTAATAGTTGGTTAAAAGCAATAAAAATAGACCCTACTATCCAATCTTTAAATGATAAATGTTTAGACATTAGAGAAGGTACCCTAGATTATATTTATAGAAAACTAGATTTAGATTGTAAAGAGAAAAAAATAATAGACAAGATGCTTACTTCTGCATTAAAAAGGCTAATTAGAGAGCCTATATTGAATTTAAAACAAATTAAAGATAGTGGTAAGCAAGAAGAGTATATAAAAGTAGTTGAGGAATTATTCGACTTGTAATATGTGGGACAAAAGGAGATTAAGTATGAAAATCATAGTAGGAAGCAGAGGAAGTAATTTAGCTCTTACTCAAACAAACTGGGTTATAAGTGAATTGAAGAAACATCATCCAAATATAGAATTTGAAGTTAAGATAATAAAAACTAAAGGGGATTTAATCCAAAACGTTTCTTTGGATAAAATAGGGGATAAGGGTTTATTTGTTAAAGAAATAGAACAACAATTATTAGATAAAAAAATTGATATAGCTGTTCATAGTATGAAGGATATGCCATCAAGTTTACCTGAAGGTTTAAAATTTGCAGGTGTACCTAAAAGAGAAGATATAAGAGATGTGCTTATACTTAAAGAAGGATATAATTCTTTAGATGATTTACCTGAAGGTGCTAAGATAGGTAGTGGAAGTAAAAGAAGAAAGTATCAACTTTTAAAGCATAGACCTGATTTAAATATAGTTCCTATAAGAGGTAATATAGAAACTAGAATGAAAAAGATAGAAGATGAAAACTTATATGGAGTAATACTTGCAGCAGCAGGTTTAAAAAGAGCAGGATTAGAAGAAAAAATAAGTTGTTATTTAGATATAGATATAGTTATACCAGCACCAGCACAAGGAGCTTTAGGAATCGAAATAAGAAAAGGAGACCCTAAAGTAGAAGAGGTATTAGACTGTATAAAAGATGAAGTCTCACAAATACAAGTAAGTGCAGAAAGAGGATTTTTAGATGGAATCAATGGAAGTTGTCATATTCCTATAGGTGCATATTGTATGGTTAATGGTGAAAATATAAGTTTAACTGGATTATATGGAGATGAAGAAGGTAAAAAACTTATAACTAAAACTATAGAAGGTAAAAAATCAGAAGCTAGAGAGCTAGGAATTGAGTTAGCTAAATTAATTTCAAAGGAGTTTGAGTTTTATGAAGGGTAAAGTTTACTTAGTTGGAGCCGGGCCTGGAGATTATAAACTTATGACTTTAAAAGGAATGGAATGTATAAAAAAAGCTGATGTAATAGTTTATGATAGACTGGCTAATGATAAATATTTAAAAGAAGCAAAAGAAAATTGTGAGTTTATATATGTTGGAAAAGCATCTAAAAATCATGCTTTACCACAAGATCAGATAAATGAAGTTATAACTCAAAAGGCTAAAGAAGGGAAAATAGTAACAAGGCTAAAAGGTGGAGATCCATACGTATTTGGTAGAGGTGGAGAAGAAGCTGAATTTCTTTTAGAAAATGATGTGGAATTTGAAATAGTTCCAGGGATAACATCAGCTATAGGCGGACTTTGTTATGCTGGAATACCTATAACTCATAGAGATTATGCATCTTCTTTTCATGTTATAACAGGTCATTTAAAAGATGATGAAAATGATGAATTAAACTGGAATGCTTTAGCTAACAATGAAGGAACTTTAGTTTTCTTAATGGGAGTTGCAAATCTAAAAAAAATAAGCAGTAATTTAATAAAAGAAGGTAAATCTAAAGATACACCAGTAGCATTAATAAGTTGGGCTACTAGATATAATCAAAGAGTAGTTACATCAACTTTAGAAAATGTATATGAAACTGCAATAAAAGAAGAAGTAAAACCACCAACACTTATAGCAGTAGGTGATGTAGTTAAACTTAGAGATAAATTGAACTTCTTTGAAAATAAGCCTTTATTTGGAAAGAATATATTGGTTACTAGAGCTAGAACTCAAAGTAGTACTTTGGTAGAAAAAATAATGGATTTAGGTGGGAATCCAATAGAAATACCTACTATAAGAATTGAAAAAGTAGAAAACAATAAAGAATTAGAATACGAAATTAATAACATCAAAAAATATAATTATTTAATACTTACTAGTCAAAATGGAGTAAATATATTTTTTGATAAGTTAAGTGAAATGAAATTAGATTTAAGAATATTAGCACATTTAAAAATATGTGCTGTTGGGCCTGCTACAGCGAAGGAGCTTAAAAAGAGAGGAATAATTGCTGATATAGTTCCTGAAAAGTTTGTAGGAGAAGCAATGTATGATACTTTAAAAGATATATTAGATAGCAATGATAATATACTTATTCCAAGAGGTTCAAGTGCAAGAGACTTCTTAGTTGATAAATTAAGTGAAATTTGCAATATAAAAGAGGTACATACATACAACACAGTTATAGAAGATAAGTATAAAGATGAAATAATAGGCTTATTAAATGATGAAACTATAGATTACATAACATTTACAAGTTCATCTACAGTTTCTAATTTTATTGATATAATAGGAAGAGAGAATATAGATAAACTTAAAAGTACAAAAGTTATATCTATAGGTCCTATAACTAGTAATACAGCTAAAAGTTTAGGACTTGAGGTTTATAAAGAACCAAGTAATTATACAATAAATGATTTAATTAACTGTATTATACAAGACTAAAAATCTAGGGGGAATTTAAGATGTTAAGAAGACCAAGAAGATTAAGAGCAAGTTCTGCAATAAGAGATTTAGTGAGAGAAACAGTACTAAATATAAATGATTTAATATATCCACTGTTTGTAGTGGAAGGAGAAAATATAAAAGAAGAAATACCATCATTACCAGATGTATATCATTTTTCTTTAGATAAATTAGAAGATGAAATAAAAGAGTTAAAAGAATTAGGAATACAACATGTCATATTATTTGGTATACCAGATGAAAAAGATCCATGCGGGAAAGAAGCATATAATGATAATGGTATAGTTCAAAAAGGTATAAGAAAGATAAAAGAAATAGATCCAAGAATATGTGTAACAACTGATGTTTGTATGTGTCAATATACTAGTCATGGACACTGTGGAATATTAACAGAAAAAGGTTATGTAGATAATGATAAAACACTAGAGTATCTAACTAAAATAGCAGTAAGCCATGCTAAAGCTGGAGCCGATATGGTAGCGCCATCTGATATGATGGATGGAAGAATACAAGCTATGAGAGAGGGATTAGATGCAGCAGGTTTTGAAAATGTGGCTATAATGTCATACAGTGTTAAATATGCATCAAGTTTTTATGGGCCATTTAGAGATGCAGCTGGTTCTGCACCATCATTTGGAGATAGAAAAACATATCAAATGGACCCAGCAAACTCAAATGAAGCTTTAATAGAAGCTGAACTTGATGTTTTAGAAGGAGCAGATATGTTAATGGTTAAACCTGCATTATCATATCTTGATGTAATAAGAAGAGTTAAAGATAACTTTGATTTACCGCTAGTAGCTTACAATGTAAGTGGAGAGTATTCAATGTTAAAACTTGCTGTTAAAGAAGGATTATTAAGTGAAGATGCTATATATGAAGCTGTTATGTCAATAAAAAGAGCTGGAGCAGATATAATAATAACTTACTTTGCAAAAGATATAGCAAAGAAAATTAGGGGGTAATGACCAATGAGAAAAAATGAAAAGTCACTTAAAATATATGAAGAAGCAACTAAGTACATACCAGGTGGTGTAAACAGTCCGGTTAGAGCATTTAAATCAGTAGGATTAGACCCTGTTTTTATAGATAGAGCAGAAGGTTGCAAAATATATGATGTAGATGGAAATGAGTACATAGATTATATTTGTTCTTGGGGTCCTCTTATGTTAGGACATAGCCCTAAGGAAATAGTTGATGGAATAGAGGAAGTAGTTAAAAAAGGTACAAGCTATGGAGTTCCAACTGCTATAGAAGTTGATATGGCTAAACTTATAGTAGAAGCTTATCCTGCTATAAATCAAGTCCGTATGGTAAATTCTGGGACAGAGGCTACTATGAGTGCTTTAAGAGTTGCTAGAGCTTACACTGGTAGAAATAAAATACTAAAGTTTGAAGGATGTTACCATGGACACTCAGATGCACTTTTAGTTAAATCTGGATCAGGAACTATAACTTATGGAGTTCCAACAAGCCCAGGGGTTCCTGAAGATGTTGTTAAAGATACTTTAGTAACTAGATACAATGATATAGAAGCTACAAAAGCTATATTTGAAGAACATGGTCATGAGATTGCGGCTGTTATATTAGAGACAGTAGCAGGAAATATGGGAGTTGTCCCAGGTAAAAAAGAATTTATACAATTTTTAAGAGATATAACTAAAGAATATAAAACTGTTTTAATATTTGATGAAGTTATAACTGGATTTAGATTAGCTTATAACAGTTCTGTAGGTTACTATGGAATAGAGCCTGATATGGCTTGCTTTGGTAAAATAATAGGTGCTGGACTTCCAGTAGGAGCTTATGGCGGTAAGAAGGAAATAATGGATATGGTATCTCCTGTAGGGCCTGTTTATCAAGCTGGTACTTTATCAGGTAACCCACTAGCTATGTATATGGGTAAAAAGAACTTAGAAATATTAAGAGATAGACCTGAAATTTATAGTGAGTTAGAAAGAAAAGCTAAGAGACTTGAAGAAGGGTTAAGAGCTAATGTTGAAAAATTAGGATTAAACTATACTGTTAATAGAGCTGGATCTTTAGTTTGTTTATTCTTCGCTGAAGGACCTATAAATAACTATGATGATGTTACTAAGTGTAATGTTGAAATGTTTAATAAGTACTTCGAAGAATTGTTAAACAGAGGTATCTTACTTGCGCCAACTCAATTTGAGGCTATGTTTTTATCTAATGCTCATACTGACGAGATAATAGATGAAACTATTAAGGCTAGCTATGAAGCTTTAAAAGCTGCTCATAATTTATAAATAAAATTAGATTA
>ERZ1463036.69-NODE-69-length-23324-cov-28.391938_pt1 | contig 23324 bp, 31 predicted proteins | sample MGYA00564485_ERZ1463036 | MGnify/ENA primary metagenome ERZ1463036 (study PRJEB39244, sample SAMEA3635127) | Helicobacter pylori | study: EMG produced TPA metagenomics assembly of PRJEB11511 data set (Assembly of a 5300-year-old Helicobacter pylori... | reverse complement strand
CATAATTAATTAAATATAAACCTAAAAAAGGCATAGAAGTAATACTTTTATGCCTAATAAATTATATTTTTACTTAAAATATTAAATATGATAAAATTATATTAAATAAAAGTAAAAAGGGGGAAAACACATGGAAAATAATAAAATTAGAGTTACACTTATTTATCCAAGTGATTTCAAATTAGATAATAAAGATTTAGACTTAAATCAAATGGAGTTAAGTGCATTAATGGCATCTGAAAGAGTTGGATCAGAAGGAGAATATTTTAAGATCAATAGTAAAATATTCGAAGATACTTTAGATGGATTCATGGTATCTATAATGTTAGAGAATCTATAATAAGTTAAATTTGGATTAATTTATTTTTATAGATTTTTTATTTATACATTTTAAAGGTCTACTGAATTCAAAAAGGATTACTTGATTTAAATAAAAATAACTATGACTGACATGTCAGTTGTAGTTATTTTTTTATTGAAATTTATATGGCATAAAACTATATATTTTTTATTTTTTAAAAGCACACATTATATCATAAAAAAAAATAAAAAACAAGATTTCTTCATTGAAAATATTGTTTTTTATTTTTTTTATGATAATATTAAACTATAAATAGTGTATTAAAACACATTATTTATAAAAAGGAGGGAACCAAATGGCATATAAAGCACTGCAAGTTTCGCAACATATTATAAATTATTCGATAGAAAATGGTATACCAATAACAAATTTAAAACTACAAAAACTACTTTATTATACACAAGCAGCATTTTTGCTTGAATATGATGAACCTTGTTTTGAAGAAGAAATAGAGCATTGGAGACATGGTCCAGTAGTGTCAAAAGTTTATTCAGAGTATAAAAGATATATAGATAAAAATATAAGTGATACTCAAACTGAATGCTTAGATATGTATATAGATGCCAATGCAAATATTGCAGTTAGAAGAATTACATATGATGTTGAGAGTTTTTATGAAGAGGATATAGATTTGATAAATAACATTATAGATAGTTATAGAAACATAGAACCTTGGGAATTAGTAGATAAGACACACCAAGAGGATCCATGGATTAATACATCTACTAATGAAGTTATTACCAATGAAAGCATAAGAGAATATTTTTATACAAATAGAGATAGAATTTATGGAGATTATTAATGATAAAAACACTTAAAAGTATAAGTCAATTAGAAAGTATAACAGAAAAAAATGTAGAAAATGAATATGTCAAATTTAAAAGTAAAATAAAAAATTTATCTGAAGATGGTATACAATACTCTGATATCGCTAAATTTGTTTTTGATACGAGTGAAGAAAATATAGAATATTTTTTAAAAAATATGAAAGAATTAAAAATATATTCAAAGTCAAAGAATGATTCAAAAACAAAACAAACTATAAACAAAATAACTAATCATATTGAGTTAGAAAGATGTAGATTAAACCATTTAGAAGACATGCAAAAAAAACAACTTTTAAATATGCTATCAGGAACAGTCACTGATGTTAAAACCATGAGTGAACAAATAAAAGAGCACGAAAATAATATCCAAGAGTATAAAAAAGAAATAAATAATTGGTATGCAAGTATAATGACTATATTAGGTTTATTTGCAGCAATTGTAGTAACCTTTTTTGGAGGACTTGGATCGATAACTAGTATATTTGCAAACATAAATGGAACAAGTAAATACAGATTAGTATTTTTAATAATAATTATTATGTTTGCAATGTTTAATATAATATTTATGTTATTATATTACATATCAATAATAACTAATAAATCTATTCATAAAGAGTGTCACAATGGATGTAAAAAAATAAATAAACAAAATAATTCAAATGAAAGAAATAGACAAAGGTCAAGAGTTAATAATAAGAGAACTTTAAATTCAGACTTTAAAAATTGCAAATTTAAAAATATAAAATGTAGTATGCGAAGATATCCATTTATATTTTGGTTTAATGTTCTTCTTGTTTTAATGATGATAGGCATTATAGGCATGTACTATTTTAAAATATAGAATAAATAAAAATAACCAGGTCAGTAATATATCAGTCCTGGTTATTTTTATTTATTAATTTTTGCAGACATAAAACATACAGTTTTATGTCGTTTAGTATTTTCAAGTAGTTTAGAGATTTATGTCAGTTATGATTAACTGCATCAACAGAAAAACTGAACTTATCAACATAATAATGTAATTTATAAACAAAAACATTAGGTTTATCAACAAATTGTATAAAATAAAAAAGGAGTACCAGTTGGCTTTGGTACTCCTTAAATTCTAGTTAATAGGTCTAGCAACTACTGAATTTTAAAACTACAGTTCGTTTATTGAATGAATCCCTTAATACATATATTATATCATATTATTTACTCTTCTTGATAAACCATCCACCATCCAGTTAGTTCCTGTAAAGCATTCATTTTCTTTTCTACTTTAGATATTCCTGTAAAACCACCAGTTTCTAATCTAAAATCATTAGTGTTTCCATTTTCTTTAACTTCTACATACCAATTAAACAAATCTCTTATTTCAGCTGCTTTTTTCTCTGCAACTTCTCTAGATCCTAATCCTCCAGTTATTATTTTATATATTTTTTCAGAATTAGAAACATTTGAAGAAACATTTATTGATGTATTTAATATTCCTTCTACTATTGCTTTAGCTATAGCTCTATGCCCTACATTTTTATATAACATAACATCATCTTTATCATCTACAAAGCAACATTCTATTATCATAGCTTTAGATTTAGTTTTTCTTAAAACATATAATTCTTTACTGAATTTAACCCCTCTATTGTCAAATCCTAATTTAGCAATGTTAGCACAAATTCTCTCAGCTTCCTTAACTAATTGTTGGTCTGAATTGTCATAAAGCCAAACTTCTACTCCTGCACTATCCCCATCTCCATTTACATCATTTCTACCTGAATTAAAATGTATAGAAATATCTCTATCTACTTTATGAGAGTTACATTTTGATACTATTTGGGCTAAATTAGCTTGCTGAGTTCCAGCTGCATCTACAGTACAATCATAAGTAGTCTTATTATTTTCCTTTAATAAATCTATAACATCATTTTTAACATTTCTATCTTCTACTGATTCATAAAACCATCCTATATTTTTGATATTTGCACAAGCTCCACTAGCTCCTTGTCCTTGTGAATCATGTCCACCATGTACGTTAAAAGTATTTAAATTTTGCATAATTAATTCCTCCTAAAATTTATTTTTATATTTTAAAAGGCAATAAAAAAAGACTTCAATGAGTCTACTATTTTATTGCCTTTTATTAGCTCATATTTAATTTATTTGTTATCTTTTAACCCTTTTGTAGATGGGTCTACAAATACTCCTATAACTGCTGCTGCAACTGCAACAACTGCAACTGGATTAGCTAGTATATCTAATAAAGCATTACCTAATAAACCCCAACTTGTTAAAGTTTTAAAGTCTACTCCAGCGGCACTAAAAATTACACCACCTAATCCTAACCAAAAATATGGATTTTTTATTCTATTTTTCATTTGCAACATCTCCTTTTGAAATTAATTCATCTAATCTGTGATGAGCTGATTTTGTACTTTCTTCACATTTAACCATGCGAACAGTCAAATCTCTAATGCTTCTATCTTGAGATTTTATGTCAACTCTAATATCATCTACTCCTTTGCTAATATAATCAAGTTTTGTAGATAATAAAGTTTTTTGAGCTGCATCAGCTTCAATGTCCTTTTGGTTCTTTTTCTGATAGCTCATATATCCAATTATTGCACCTATAACTGTACATATAACTGTAACTTCTATATTCATATATCCTCCTATTTTATATTTAAAAAGTAACTACATTTGTAGCTCCTTAGTTTTTTGTATAAAAAAAGAACTAATTTTTTAGTTCATTGATTTCATTTATTATATTTTTTTCTTCTTTAATAACTAAATCTTCTCTACCTCTCTCTATTAATGCTTTATCAAGGCAATTTTTTCTGTCACCAATTTTCTTTATAACCATTTCGTAATTTAAAGCTCCTTCACAAATTCGCATAGCTAAATATTCTATCATTATTTTGTTACCCCCATATTATTTAATATTATTTCATCCATTGCTTTAGTTGTTACTTTAAATTTTTCTTTAAGCTCATTTAATTCATCTTGCAGCTTGTTTTTATCCCATTCAGGTATATAAATTACTTCATCGTTTAAAAGTTTGTATGAACCATTTAAAAATCCATACGGCAAGGGAACGTTTAAACTTATTTTTCTGTATCCTTCGTATGGTATTTCTATAATATCTGTTATTCTATTAACCTCGTCTATTTGTATATAAAATGTTTTTTGCATTTACAACACTCCTTTTTTATAATTTATCAAATACATTTACTTTGATACTTTCACTTAATCTTTTACTTTCTAAAGCAATTCCTATTTGATTTTTAGAAGGTAATTTATCATCTCTTTTATTAAGAGAAGTTACTATTTTTTTGTAGCTTGTTTTATACATATTAATATCACCATTTCTATTACTAATTAGTATGAATTTACTATTAGCAGCTAGGTTAGCTTGATAATTTTCAAATGGTATTCTATTAAACTTCCTAAGATTAATATAATTTCCATTTTCTATTTTAATTATAGCCAAATAGTAAATTTTACTGCTTGTTGCTCTTTGAAAATTAAGAACTAAATATCTCCCACCTTTAAGGATGTAATAGTACTCAACCCCAGCAGCATACGATGGTGAAATATCAGGATCTGTTTTGTATTCTCTTTTGTTAAAATCAAACTCATAATCACGCTTTTTAAATGTATACACATAACAACCTCTTTCAATTATTAAAAATGAATTGTTGTTAATCCATGAATTTCCAACATAGTGCCCTTTTTCGTAATATGAACTATTTGAAAAACTAAAAACATGTTTATATTCAGATGTGTTGTTTGCATTTACACAATAAACCCCACCTCCTCTTTGAAGTAAAAACATATTTCCAGCTGGATTCAATCTAACATGACCAAATGTAGTATTATCTTTATAAGTTGATTTTAAAGTGTATCTATTAGTGTTGATATCTCTATTAAAAACTTCTACAATTCCATTATCGCATCTTGCAAGAACAGAACCATCCTCATTTAAACTATATACATAAGTTTTATCATTTTCTTGAGGAAGAGGTACTTTAGTAAATGTATCTGTTTCTTTATTTATAGTATACATTTCACAACGTTTTGAATCTGTTGTTTTAAAAATAATACAAGAAGAATCATATGAAATAGAAACTATTTCTTCAATTTTTGATGTTAAAGAGCGTGGGTTTGGAAGCTTTGTAAAATTGTAATTGTTATTCTTGTAAATAGCTAATGTTTTATCTCCATAAACAACAAACAAATAATTACCATCTGGAGTTGAGTTAATATAATCATATTTTCCATTTAAACTAATTGTAAAGTTAGTTATTTCAGTTAAATCATTTCCTAAGTCTGAATACTCATTGTAAACTATTGCATCATTTTTTTCTATATTTTCACAAATTACCGTCCCTTCTTTATAATCTTTCCATCCCTCAGGGAATAAATGCTCACAAGTTCCTTCTACTGAAAATATAGAAACACCTTTTTTTATATTTTCAGGTTTAAGATTAAAATCTCCATTAACTGTTATATCACCTGTATAATAGCCTTTATCAAGAACTTGATTAGTTACTGAAGGGACAACTGTCCTAGACCCTCCCCTATTAACTATCTCATTATCTATTTCTTGAAAAGTATCTATAAGTTCTTTTAAGCTAGCATTTTCTTGCAGCATCTTTATTCACCTCCTTTTATTTTATTTAATAAACTATTAGCAATAGTTATACCTCTAGCTCTTTGACCGTTGACCTCTATTGCAAGTTCTGTTAAAGCTCCTTCTACAGTATTACTTTCAAAATGATTACCTAGATCTTTAATAGTTGTTTTATCAGCTGATGTATCTATATTCTCAATTCGTTTTTTTAAATCTAAAATTTGGTTAGCTAGATTACCAGCAGTATCTCCATCTAAAACACCCTTTATGATGTTAAACCAATTATTAAAATCTTCTTCATAGTGTGTTTTCATAGATTGAAGCCAACTATCAAAATCCTTACTATGTTCTGTTATATATGCTTGTAATTGTCTATATAGTTCTGTTGTATCTATAGTCTTTACAGTTTGTGTAACAATCCCACACAATTCGCTATTTAGCCTTGTATCTATTATCTTACTTTGTAAAATACTTATAGATCCTGCATCAACTTTTATTTCTGCTATACATAACTCGTAAGCATCAGCATCTCTTTGTAACGCTGCAGGAGTTGGATTGCTAGCAAAAGTACCTTTTTTAACTTTGCAAGTTATATTTCTTTCAACTCTATCCATCCTTAAAACAACTCTATCAATTCTTTTTAATACACTATCAGCTATATCAATCTTTAATATTAAATTGTCTGTGTTTGTATATATAGCTCCATTTATCCAAGCCTTACCAGACTTAACTGTAATTGTCATATCATTGTTATTAGCAATAACTTGTAAGCCTGTTGCTGGGTTAGGGAAAACTCCGTTACCGATAAAACTTGCAAAATAATTTCTAAATTCTTCTGCTTTATATTTTCTATCGCCATTTACACTATTAAATACAAAACTTTTCTCCATTTTACCCTCTCACCTTCATTTTTATTTTATCTAAAAAAGTTGGAATCGAACTTCCAAATACAGCTTCCATTTTCATACCATTTTTAGTATGAATTTCTGTAATTTCAACAATCCTAGAATTCATAGTTATATTTAATTTTCTATCTTGAATAGTAACAACATCCCCAAGATCATAATCTGTTTCGTATATAAAAGTATTACTATGTTTTATATTTAAACTAAAACTTTTTAACTCTGTTAATTCATTTAAAACTATATCAGCTTGTTTTTTTATCTCTAAATTATCATCTGAATTTACATCTTTAAACGACTCAATACGTTCAAATCCTTCTACATTACCACTTGATAAGACTAACTTTGTTGAATCTCCTTTAGTTCCTGCATATGCTACGTTTTTACTATTGATAATACTTTCTATATATTGTCTAGATGCAATGTTATTAAAATCACTTCTAAAAATAACAGGAGGATTTATATCTTGATCTACTGTTAAATTTCTGCCTTCTGTAACATCAAATACAAATTTCTTTTTATCTTTATCAAAAGTTATATTCCATCCTAAATTACAATAAGTGCAAATTTCTTTCAGCTTATCACCTAAGTTTTCATAAGAGCTTCTCCAGCTATCGTTCTTACCTCTAGCTTTATCCTCTGCAATGATTAAATTATCTATTTTCCTAGATTTATCATTAGTGGTTACACAGTTCTTATTTACAAAGTGTTTTATTATAGTTTCTTGCTTTCCTATACAGCTTTCAAATGATTCATTGATATTAGGAATTATTAATCTACGGCTTATCAATCCTTCTAAGGTATAGCCCTTAATAAGTAAATTATCTTTTTTACCATCTCCATCAATTTCACGATGTAAAATTATGCAGACTTTATTATAGTTTTTCCCAAGTAAAAGCAATTTGTTTTTAATAAGTTTATCACTATGTAATTTATTAAAATTTATCTTAAGTTCAAATTCAGAAATGCTAAAAAACCGTCTAATTATTTTAAATTCTTCATAACTATCTATCTCCCCTAAAAGATTAAAATCTTTATCTAGTATTCTTATACTTTGCATATTGCCTCCTTAGATGCCTAAATAAAGTTGAGTATAATAAATAGCAACTTCTAAATTATCTATTCCTTTTTCAGCATCATACCTAAACAAATTATCTCCAACCTTAAGTTGCAAAAATTCGCTATCCAAATCTAGCCAGTTAAATACATTTTCGCGAACTCCGTTATTTTTAATAATCTCGATTCTTTTGTTAGAAAACTCTGTTGTTACTTCTAATAAATCACCAGCTTCTAATTTTTTATTAATTTTAATAAATTCTCTAGTATTTATATTAAATAAACTAGGATTAACTACAGAAGCAAGAGCTCTAAATTGTATTTTCATACCACATTGAACATCACCACAATTATTAACATTGCATATCAAATTACTTACTCTATGACCTAACTCAATTCCATCGCTATCGTTTGGAATCTCTAGTTCAAACTCAAAATCTCCTTGCCATAATGCTATTTCTGTTTTTGTAGTGTATATATCTTTCCAAAAAGGATTAGAACAGAAAATCTGTACTAAAAACTTTTGAGAAAAACCTATAGATGGTTGAAATGTTATATCCTGTACAACACCTTCTATCTTTCTAGTAAGAGCATTATTGGTATAGATAATTTCAGACTTAAATTTAGGGTTAAATAAAGCACTTAACATAGCTCTCTTTTTATCGAGATCTTCTTTACTACTTGCTCTTATTGCTAAATTTAAAGGTAGTATTTTTTCTTTTATATTTACACTATCAATAGATACTCCTTCTTCTACATCACTTGATGTAGATATATTAGTAGATACATCTGCTATGCTACCAATAGATTCCAAAATAAAAGGCCGAGAAACTCCAAAAGCAAGTTCTTGACCTTTATAATTTTTATATATTAACTTTTGCACTTCTCGACCTCCTAACCTACACTAAAAGCCATTCTTCTTAATGTGCTTTCAATCTCATTAGACATACTAGTATTATTTGTATTTACAGTTACATTTTGATTTATAGTTCTATTGTTATTATTAACAGTACTATTAGTAATATTGTTGTTATTAACATTTGAAGTCATAGCCTGTAATGCATTTATCCTAGCCTCACTTAAATTAGCAGTTATATTATTTAGCATATTTTTAATGCTATCTATTGCAGGAGCAAATCCTTCTAGTAATTTTTCGCCAAGTGTTTGTCCAGCTTCTTTATAATCTTTTGAATAACTATTTAATAAATCTACTATTTCATTTTGTTGTTTATTAATGATTAATTTTTCAGCCTCTGCTTGCAATTGAGCTTCTTTAGTTTTTTCATCGTAAAACTCTTTATATGCTTTTAACCTATCTTCATAAGAATCTTTTTCATTATTATATATTTCAGTTAAGTTTGAAATTTCTAGTTTTCTTTTTTCTTCTAACTCTTCTTTTTTGTTTTTAAGACTTTCCTTTCGATTCTCAATTGCTTGTTTTTCAAGTCTTGTTTTTCTTTCTTCTAACAACTTATCTAATTCTTTTTGAAGTTGTGCTTTATTTGTTTCATTATGTTCAAATTCAATTGCTGTTTTAAGTTTATCTATTTTTGTTAATTCTTCTTTATCTTTATCTTGCTTTTCTTTTTCTTTTTCAGCTTTATCTATTGCTTTTAGTTCCTTATTTATTGCATTTATTTTAGCATCATATACGCTATTAACTTTTTTAATACTTTCCTCTTTCCACTTATCTAAAGATTCAAGTTGAGCTTTAATACTTTTTTCTTTAGCATCATATTCTTCTTTATATTTTGTTTTTAAAGAGTCTACTATATTAGATGTTAACTTATTTACAGTACTTATAAATTCTTTTCTAGCATCTAATTCTTCTTTTAATTTATCCTCTGCTGCTTTTTTGATACTTTCAAGTTGTTTGATTTCTTCATCTGCCTGTGATTTTCTTAATTCAATTTGTTCTTTTATATTTTTCTCCTTAGTATCAAATTCCCTTTTTAATGCCTTTTCTTTTTCATCATATTCACGACGTATTGATTTCTTTAAGTTTTCATCTTTTATGCCATCTAACTTATCTTCTTTTTCATATCTAAGTTTATCTATGGTATCTTCTTCTTCATACTTTAAGTTTTCAGATTTTACGTTGAAAACTTTTATATCTTTGTCTAGTTCATCTTTTGTTTTTGCTATTTCAGACTTAATCATTTCAGATATTTTATCTACTGATTTTTGTACAAGATTATCATTTTTTAAAATACCTTCAGCTAAACCTTCTGTTATAAATCCTCCAATTTCAATCATAACCCTAGATGGAGAATGAATTCTAAATGTTTTTTTAAACCCATTTATTACACCGTTACAAAATTCTGATATTTTACTTTCTAACCATCCTTTTGCAGCACTGATTCCATTCCAAAGTCCTTCTACAATATGTGCTCCTAATTCTTTAACTTTGCCAGGTATAGATTTTATCCCATTAACAATTTTATCTTTGAAATCTTTAGCTGCTTGTTTTCCTTTAGCTCCCATATCATGAGCAAATTTCTCAGCTCTTTGTATAGTATTTGAAAACCAAGTTGAGATTTTACCAGGTAATTGTTGTATGAATTCTATAGCTCCATTTACAAACTCTTGTCCTGTTTGTTTAGCTTTTGAATACATATTAGAACCCCATGTCATAACTTTTTGCAAAGTATTTGAAAGCCATGTTGAAATTCTATCAGGTAATTGTGAAAACCATGTTCCAATTGCATCAATCCATTGAGGAACATTAGTAACAAAATAATTATATGTATTTACTCCCCACGATGTTATTGATCCTAATGCCATTCCAAGTTTTTCACCTAATCGAGATGGCAATGTATCAAACCAATTAATAATACTATCTATCCATTGTGGTATTGTAGATGTAAAAAAATTGCTTACATTGTTACCCCATTTACTTAAAGTATTTAAAATAGCATCAAATTTTTCTTTAAAAAATGCTGGCGCTTGTCCAAAAAAGTCTAATGTATTTTGCCATGCCTCTGGAATTTTCACTGTGAAAAATTCACAGATAGAATCCCATATATTAGTACAACTCTCTTTAATATAGTTCCATGCGTTTATTACTCCTTCTCTAAAACCATCATTTGTATTCCAAAGATAAGTAATAGCTGCTACAGTGGCTGTAATAGCTGCTATTACTAATCCAATAGGACCTGTCAGAAACGTAATAACACTAGCTAAAGTTGCTATAGCTGGAGTAGCAGCTGTAGCTCCTGTTGTAACCACTGCTATAGCACCACTTATTGTACTAAATGCTAAAGATATACTACTAATAGCTCTAATTAGAGAACCTACTCCAATTAAAACTGGACCTATAGCTGCCACTAATAATCCTATTTTTAAAATAAATTCTTGAGCATGAGGATTTAAATTACTAAATTTTTCAGCTAAATTACCTATCTTATCAGCTATAGATTTTATAGTAGGTGCAAGTATTTTCAATGTTTTTATACCAGCAGTTTCTAAAGCTCCAAAAGCTTGTTCAATACTTGCTTTTGTATTATCTTGCATAGTTGTAGCCATTTTTTTAGCAGCACCCTCTGAGTCTTTTAATGATTTAGTTAATTTATTAATTTTTTCTGGTCCAGCATCCATTAAAACTAGCATACCTGACATAGCTTCTTGTCCAAAGATCGTAGATATTGCTGCTTGCTTTTGTTGGTCAGATAAACCTTTTGTACTATTTTTTAAATTACCTATAATTTGATTTAAAGGAAGCATCTTTCCATGAGCATCAAATGCATTAAACCCTAATTTTTTCATTACTCCAGCTGCTTCTTTACTTGGATCGGCAAGTCTACTTAAAGAACTTCTTAATGTAGTACCAGCTTGACTACCTTTTATATTCGCATCTGCTAAAATACCAACTGCAGCTGTAACTTCCTCAAAACTTTGTCCTGCTGAGTGGGCAACAGGAGCTATATATTTCATTGCTTCTCCAGTATCACCTATAGCAGCATTTGTGTCAGCTGCATTCTTTGCTAGAACGTCAGCTACATGTCCTGCTTGACTTGCTTCTAATCCGAATCCTCTTAAGGTTCCTGTCATTATTTCAGTTGTACTTGCTAAATCTTCACCAGAGGCAGCACTAGCATCAAGTGTACCAGGCATAGCGCTCATAATTTCATTTGTGCTAAATCCAGAACTGGCTAAATTCTCCATACCTTGTGCACATTCATTAGCACTAAAAGCTGTAGATTCACCAAGACTCAAAGCTTGCTCTTCTAGTTTCTTAAAGTCATTTCCAGTTGCACCAGAAATAGCTTTTACTCTAGACATTTGAGCTTCAAAGTCCATTCCGACTTTAACTGCTAGCCCTCCAATTGCCATAAGAGGAGCTGTAACACTAGTTGTTAAAGACTTTCCAAAACTTCCAATACTTTTCCCAATTTTACTAAACTTAGTACTTACTGTTGAAAGTTTATTACTCAATTGAGTAAATCTGCTTTCTTGCAATTTAATACTATTATTGGTTTGATCTAATTCACTTTTTAACCCTTTTAATTTACTTTCAGCATTGTTAACTTTAATATTATAGTTCTCTATAGTTGATACATTAGTTCTTATCTTTTGTTCATTTTGACTAAATTCTTTTTCAAGTCCATTTAACTCTTCTTTTAACTTCTTTGTTTCTGCTGCATTTTCTCCTAAACTAGCTTTACTAGCCTCGTATGCTTGCCTTGTATTATTTATTTTTTCTTTTAATTCTGCTTGTTTTTGAGCATTTTCACTTAAAGTACTTTTACTTTCATTTAATTTATTTTTATATTGTTCAACTATTTTACCTTGTGCTTCAATAGATCTACTTAACATCTCTTGTTTAGCTTTTAATCTATCTAAACTGTTTCCATGCTCTTTAATACCACTTGTCGACTTTTTAAACTCTGATTGAATAAGCCTTAATTGTCTATTTAAATTTGAAATACCTTGATTAAAGCTAGAGTTTTCCATTGCGACCCGAATTACTAATTCTTCAACATCGGACATTTTCTCCCTCCTATTCTTAAGAATAGAAATAAAAAAGAGCCTCAAAAATGAGACTCTATAACCAACTAACTTGATCTATATATACTTCTTTTTCAGTTTCCTTGCTTGAGTTTAACTTAAAAGCTAATACTTCTAAATAATAAAAAATATCCATATTATCAACATCTGATATGGTCCATTTTTGTTCAAATATTAACTCGCTGTATAAACTTTTTATAAAATCTAATGGAGATAGGCCTTCATCACTTGACTTAGGACTATCTCCACTTAGTTTTTTACACTCAAATCAAAATCACCGATTATTTTTTCTAAATCTTCTAAGACCTTATTAAAAAATTTACTAGCTTCATATCCATCTAGTAATTCATCAGCTGTAAATTGATTACCATATAAACTAACTTCATATTCTGCTAGTTCATCCATTATTTCATCTGTAATTCCACTTTGAACCTTTTCGCTTAATTGTAAAGTTTTCTTTAATTTTCTAGCACTTATAAAAGGTGCTTCATAAGTTTTTTCTTTTCCATCTATTAATAAAGTTATTTTCATTTAAATCATCTCCTATTTAGCTATTTTTTTATTTTGACTGTGTTTTATCTCCTGTTTTTAAGAATTCAGGTGCAAAAAATTCTTCTGCAGTTGGAGCTCCTTCTAAATCTGTATCTGATGTGAAACTAGGTTCTCCATCGAATATACGAGGCATAAATTTTAATTTTATTTTTTGAGTTTGGAATTCTATTTTATCTTTTTTAGTTTTCCCTTCTTCTTCTAGTGGCTCAGCCTTTCCTTTTAATAACCATTTCATTCTTGTAGCACCATTTGACTTAGGAGCTTCAAATCCAAATGCTATATATGGTGGATTAAAGTTTTTCCCTTCTTTTAAAACACCATTTTTTAATGTATATCCTAGTAAATCAGCTCTTTCTTGTAATGTTAACTCTGCAACATCTATTTCAACTTCTATTGCTCCTATTGCACTATCAGTTTCGAGCAATTGATCATCACCATAAAGTTCACCAGTGTTAACTTTTGGTTTTATTTTTATATCTATAGCTCCTGTCATTTTTTTTACTATTGAATCATATGTTAAAGTTGATTCTGTGTCTTCTGTCATTTTACAATATCTAAATCCTCTTAATCCTTTTATAGCCATCTATATTTCCTCCTTATTATTTTCTTCATAAAAAAAGAACCTTAATGGTTTATGATAAAGGTCAGTTTCCTTTTCATAACCTTCTGGTCCTGATGCTTTTTTTATAAATCCAGCATTTTTCATTAGCTTTTCAACTTTTTTAACTAGTTCTTTGTAATTATTCTTACTAAAGATATCTAATTGAAAATAATATCCAGATACAACTTCTGTATCATCAGCATATAATTCTCCTTTGTCATTATATCTAAAAAACGTAATATAAGTAGTTTCAGACCCCTTATAAACTTGAAAACTAACAGGTACATTTAAAGACTTTAATGTATCTTTTATTAATTTATTCATAGCCTTAAGCCTCTTTTTATTTCATTTATTATAATTTCTTTAGCTTCCTCTCTCTTATTTTCATAAGCTGGACCCAAAAATGGTTTTGCACTCATTTTTGATGTTCCCCATTCTAAAAACTTACCATAAAATATGTTGCTATTGTCTCCTTTTTGAATACCAACATTTATATATTTTTTATTACCTTTTCTTTTTAATCCACTTACTTTTAAACCTTTTTTTAACTTTCCAGTTCTGACATGCCCATCACTCTCTAAAATATCTCTAGCCTCATCTAATATACTTTCTCCAGCTTTCTTTAAAGCTGTTTTTTCTATTTTTAATCCTGCTTTACCCATAGCATCGATTTTAGAAATTAAACTATCTATACCTTGAAATTCCATACTTGAACTCATAAAATCACCCTTACAAAATAATTTTAGATTTTATATCAACATATTCATGATCGTTACCTAAATCATTTATATATTTAATATCATATAATTTGCTTTTATATTTTAATCGATAGTTTTTAGTAAGCTCTAAATCTTCAATCATTGCTTTAATCTTTTGAGAATATCTAATAGTAAATGTTACTATATTTTCCTCTTTTATAGATTTAGCTACAAAATAATCTTTCCACCCAACTGTTTTAAACCCAGCCCAACATTTATGGTAGTCTGACCATCCATCTATTGCAAATCCATCTTCATCAACTAAATCATTATTACTCTTTTGTATAGTTATCCTATCATTTAATTTCATTAGTATCACCTAAACAACTAATTTGAAATTGATTTATTAATTCATCAATTCCATAAGGGTTTTCTTTGTTCTTTCCTAATACTAAACCTCTATTGTCATACCAATGTTTAACTAACATTTGTATAAGTAGCAAGTAAAGTGAATCTTCATAGTTTCTTTGTACTCCAGCTTTTGTTAAATAAATTTCAGCTTGAGATTTTAACCGTTTAACTTCTCCAAAGTCTTCATCAATTCTTGCATACAACTTTATTTCTTCTATTATTTCTTCTTCTTTCAAAAAATCACCTACTTTTAAAAAAAGAGTAGCCTAAGCTACCCTTTTAAAAGTTCAATTATTGAGTCTTTATTCAAGTTAGAGTATCCTATTAACCCTTTTTCTTTACAAATATTTTTTAACTCTGATATTGTCATTAAATCATAAGTTTTATTATTAGGTTTATTATTTACTGGGTGTTTTTTCAACAGCTATTCTAAATGCTGACTTCAATTTAATTTGATGGTCAATCCAAGCAGTTAAAACAAAGTCTTCCATACCAGTTTTTACATTTTTATCTTTATCGTAAAGCATATCTAAATCATAGTTAAAATGAGAATATGATAAATCTCCAACTATTGGATCAACTGCTTTATCGCAAAATATAGTTGGAGCTCCTAATACTTGCTCTGGTTGAGCAACATATAAATTACCAGATCCATTTGATAAAGTTTCTATTATGTCATAATAATCACTTTTAGTCATTACTATTTTCGCATTCTCAGAGTATATATCTTCTAAATCAGCTAAGCAAGCCTTGATAGCTTTATATTTAGTTGGAGCTTCTATCTTCTTTATAGCATTTTGAGTAGAATAAAATGACATATGCTCTTCCCCAGACTTAGGACTTTTAGCAAATGCAACTTTTTTTTCTTTAGCTGCTAAACCACTTTCAAGAGCTGCATCTACAGTTTGAACTAAATTTGTATTACTACCCATTAATACAGTTTCTGATATACTAGCAAATACTTTAAACTTATGTCTACCAAATTGAACCGTATCAGTTGCAGTCGCTAATTCTTTAGCAGTTTCTTCATCCCCTATAAAGTCATCATCATCTAAACTAAAAGTTATTCTAGGTATTTCTAAGTTAGTTATATTTGTAAGAGCTGAATTACCTCTTAATGGGTTTTTAACAAACGGTTCATGCAATAATTCTGTAGTCATAGTTGTAGGTAAAATTTTATTTCCATTACCCATACTTGAGCTATCTCCTAATGCATTAAGTATATTTGTAGGTACTGACTTACCTTTCATTACATGTCTGATTAATTCAGCTTTAGCATTTATTTTTACATCTTTAACATTGTTACCTAATACATTAGCTTTCATTTTTTGTTTTTCTTTTTCATCTAATTCACTTATTTGAGACTTTATTCCATTAAATCTTTCTTCTAAATCTTTAACTGTTTTTTGTTGCTCTGCTCTTGATTCTAATGTTGATTTTGAATCCAAGTACATATCTGATAACTTATTATTTTCAGCTTTTAATTGTTCTTTAACTCCATCCATCATTTGTTGTAATTGAAATCTATTCATGTATGTTCCTCCTAAAGTTTATTTATTCTTTCTATCATCAGTCTTGTTGCTTCATCCATAACAGGAAGATTTTCTGTTTTTTGTTTTTGTACATTAAAAAAAGCCTTTGGAACATTTTTATAATTCTTTAAGGCTTCACTTTCATATTTTGCAGCTATTTGTGTTGATGCTACTATTTCATCACATAATCCATAATCATAACATTCTTGTGCTGTTAACCATGTTTCATTATCTAATAAACTTGTTATTGTTTCTTCATCTAACTTTCCATTACTTCTATCTATATAAACTTCTCTTAAACTTAATGTAATTTTATCTAAATCATCAGCTGTTTTTCTTAAATCACTTGCATTTCCAATACTATATGTCCAAGGATTATGTACCATCATCATAGCATTAGATGGCATTATAATTTTATTTCCTGCCATTGCTATTATACTTGCAATACTTGCAGCTAAACCATCAATATATACATTTACTGTATATTTTTTTCTTTTTAGCATATTATAAATTGTATTTCCTTCAAAGACATCTCCACCTGGTGAGTTTATATAGACATTAAGAGTATCTATTTCTCCTAAAGCATCAAGTTCTCTTTTAAAACTTTGTGCTGAATGTGCACTATATCCACCTCCCCAGTCTGCAATTTCTATATATAAATATAAATCTGCTGAGTTATCTTGTTTAGCCTTAAATTCCCAGTATTTATTCATCTTTAACACCTCCTTTCTCACCTAATAATAATGATAAATCTTTTAATTTTATCAGGTCTCTACTTACCATTAATTCATCACCTCCTGGTTTAGGTGGTAAATCTTCATAAGCTCTTATATCATTTGATGTAAGTCCTGCACATCTAATCATTTTAAAATAAAATTCACCTCTAGTTTTCATGTCTGCTCTAGCAAATCCATTTAGATTGAATTTAACCTCATAATCTAAATCTTTTTCGCTAGTATTTAAACATTTTTTATTAAATTCCTGTTCATACATTCTAGCTATAGGTAGTATTGTATCTGTTAAAAATTCTAAGTCTCCTTGCTCTGCACTTGAATATGTAACATTTTTAGATTGAAGTTTATGAGGAGGTATATTAAAAACTCTTGCAACTCTAGATACTGTTATCTCTTCAACCTCAAATACTTTAGGGTCTATCGATGATCTATCTTTTAATTCTTCTAAAGATTTTCCATTGTCTAGATAAATAACACCTTTTTTCATATAACTTTCAATTAATTTATGATATTCAGCTAATTTTAGAGGGTCTATATTCCCTTTTACATTAAATGCATATCTAAAATTAACACTATTTTGTAATTGCTCTAGACTCAATTCTTTTATACTTTTATCATAGTCTAAAGTATTTTTTAAAACAGATACAGGGCTTATTCCCTCAATTCCATCTGTACTGATATGGCTAACTTCTAAAATATGACTATTATGATAATAATCATCCCCATCTTTAGTTGATATCCTATACCATAATTCTTTTGTATCAGCATCAATTATAGGAGTTACAAAGTCTGTATTTAATATCCATATTTTTTCTAAATCTCCATAGTAGCTATCATATTCTTTTATAGCATATGCTCTACCCTTTACATTTCTTATTGTTTCCATAGTTCGTATAAATTTAAAGGTGGTCATATTTGGATTTGGACCATCTCTTAAAAGCCTAGCCAATGGGTGTTCTTTTGCTTTTACTTTTATATATCCACTTCTTAAGCTTATAGGAGCACTTGCAATAGCATTTGAAAGCATCGTTATAGCTGCAAATATAGTTTCATTATTTGCTACTTCTCCATTTGAAAAAGAAAAAGTTCTAATCCCATTTTTTATAATTTCAGAGAATGGAGTTTTATAAAAGAATCCTCTAGCCCAATTAATTATCCCAAGTTCCTCACCTCCTTTTAATTTTAATCTGGTACATATGCTATATCTGATGATTTTTCCTCTTCAAAATAAAGTTTCCAAGCATCTAAGATAGCATCTATAGGGTCAATCCTATTTTCCTCTAATGTTTTATCTATTTTTATTTCTCCAAAGCTATTTTTAGTAGTTGTAGCATTAATTGCACTCCATTTTAATAACTTATTTCTTTTATCATATTTAACTTGCTTAGCTTTTACAGATAATTTAAAATCTACAGTTGCATCATTTAAAGCTTTAGCGCTTTGAGTAACATCTACTAAATCGCATCCTAAGAAATCTAAGTCAGCTATAAAAGAACTAGCATTATGATGGTCATAACCACAAATTTTAACCACAATCTCATACTTTTCTATTAATTCTTTAAGATAATTTATTATAAATTTATAGTCTGTCTTTATTCCAAATGCTCCTGTAGTTAAAGTAAGTAAATTTTCTTTAACCCACATCCTATATGGAACTTCATCTGTTTGTTCATGTTCTAAAAGTCTCAGTTCTGGCATAAACGAATGAGAATGTATAAATACATAATCTTCATCTAATGGAAATATTAGTCCTATAGAAGTTAAGTCTCCACCCGATGATAAATCTATTCCTAAATAGCATTCTCGGCCTTTCATATCCTCTATAGTTAAATCAGATGCACATGCATTTAAACAGTCTACATCTAAATACCTTCCTCCACGATAACTAACCCAGATATTAAGCCATTTTGTCATAAAATCTAGTAAATCATCTCCACCTTTTTCTTTTGCTTCTATAGCAACTTCACTCATTTTTCTAACTTCATTCATATTTATTGTATTATCTTCATTTAAAAGCAGTAATGGATTACTTTTTGGCCAGTTATGATAATCCCAAATGTCGTCACCTTCATCCATTTCAGCAATAAATATAAATAAACTTTCTTTTTCTACTCCCCTATCAAGTACTTTTTTACAAAATTGATAGTGTTCATAGCAAAATGAATTTAGATTAAATCCAGCTGTAGTTATTGCTAAGATTAATGCATTATTTACTTTTCTTTGTCCACCAAGTAATAATTTATATATTTGATTAGTCCTATGTGCATGCAATTCATCTGGTATCGCAAGTACACTTCTAAAACCATCTATAGATTTAGTATCTCTTCCTATAGCTTTTATAACTGTCCCTGTAGCTCCAGCTAGTATTGTATTTTCCGATTCAGTTATTTTATACATAGCCTTTAAATCTTCATCTGCTATTATAAATTTTTTAATTTCATCCCATACAATTTTAGCTTGATCCATCTTTGTAGCAGCACATATAATTCTACCCATCCTATAACTTGAAAAATTACTTGTTTTTATGCTTTTTGCTCCACTTAAAAAAGACTTTCCATTCTGTCTTGCAACTTGAATGTAAGCCTCTCTAAATCTAACATATCCAGTTCTTTTTTCTACCCATCCCTCTAAACTTCCAAGTATAAACTCTTGAAATCCCCTTGTTTTAAGTTGTTGAGGTTCATCACCTTCTAGTATCGTAAGGTCATTATATAAGTTCAAGGCCTCTTCGCTTTTATCTACATCCCACTTATAATTAAATTCTTTAGTCTTGCTTCGTTTTAAATCATTTAAATGTCTTTCACATGCTTTAATTACACTTTGTCCAGCTATTACTTTACCGCTTACTACTAATTTAGCATACTCTGTTACTCTATCTTTTTTTCTTTTAGCCATATATTAAACAACTATATACTTTGTAAATTTATTTTCTTTACTTTCTCCTTCTGGAACTATAAGTTTTAAGCGATCAGTAGTAGCTAATCCAAGTTTTGCAGAACATTTAAATATTTGTTCTACATATCTATTTTGAGCTGTAACATAAGGACTTATTTTTTCACTATCTTTACCTTGAACAACAAATCCGTTTTCATCTATAAGCCTTGTAACTGTAATATATCCCGAATATGCTTTGCAATAAATTGCAATAATAGATAAATCCAGATTGTCCCATAAATCTATTTTACTAGCAGCATCAACAACTCTTATAAATTCATTTCTAGCCAGGAGGTCATTTTGCATCCAATCTGGAACTTTTAAACCATCTCTATCTAGCTTTACTTTTTTCTCTTGATTAGCTCTTTGTTCTTTTTCTTTTTTTGTTAAATGCTTTTTAGTAGTAGATGTTGTTTTTCTTTGTCTACCCAATTTTATAACCTCCTTTCACAAAAAAAATTTAAAAAGGGAAAATCTCCGAAAGAATAGAGGCCCGCTCGCTCCCTGGAGCTTTGTTATTTTTTTTTAAAGGGAGGGGGGGTATGTATTAAAATCCAAACTTCTTAGCACATTCTAAAATTTCTCTAAGCATTGTTTGAGTTTTTTCTTTATCTTTTCGATAAAGTTTATGTATTTTACTATGTGTTTTTGCACTCAATGGTATCAAGTTCTCTTCACTGAGTCTTAGATTGTAATCATCTTTTATTTCTACGATATGATGAACAGTATTAGCTAAAGTTATTTTTTTATTTATAAAATAGTCATATAAATCTAAATATTTATATTTACTTAAAATACACTCTCTAATATCTTCCCATTCATCTGAATGATAAAATGTATCTAAATCTTTATCTCTATTGTGTGAGTTATATACTCTGTTGCTTTCTTTCTTTGCTTCTTTGTGTTTAATCATACATTCATCACACATTGATATACGTTGATCTATTACCTTTCCACACTTACATATCTTTTTTAACATGTTCTATATTGCTTTCATTCAGTATATTTTTAACTTCTAACTCGCATGTATTCATAATATAGTTCTCATTTTCCTCTCTTTATAGGTAAAACTTTTTAATTTATCCTTCTTTTTTTAATACCATTTAAATAACTTAATATAATCCATTTTAAGACGTTTTCGTTAATATTCGATTAATACATCGAATACTTTTTTATTTCTTCTCTAAACCTAAAATACAAGGTAGTTTTTTTAACTATTTCTAAAAATAAAAAAAGCTAGAATTTATACCCTAGCTTTTTTCCGAGAACGTATATTTAATTTAAACTCTATACCTCTATAGAGTTTTCTAAAGCCGTAAAGTCTATTTTTTAACTAGTGAGGATTAAAGGTTTCGAACCTTCTATCTGCTAAATGAAAGTTAGCTATTTTACCATTAAACTATATCCTCATATAAAAGCCAGATACTGATATTTATCTGGCTTTATAGCAATAGTCAGTATGGTGTTTGTGGTGCTTACAATTTTTCCACACTATCATTTTACTATTTTATATTCCCTATTAAAACACTCTCTTTTCCCTCTTAAATCCCTAATGCATCTATTCCCCATAGCAATACATTTAACTCTTCTATAATTAAATCTGACCACCTCTTAGGAGAATTTTTACCACAATTTAATTCTTCTTGTATTTCTTCATTTGTTTTTTTATCTATATAATACATTTCAAAAGCTCTAAACTTTTCAGCTTCTAAATTTTTCTCAAATTTATCCTTTATTAATTTCATAGCACTTTCAACATATCCTACCATCTTCGCAGTTCTTATTTTGCTTCTAGCTATACTCATTATCCATATGCTATCTTTAGATCCCATTTCAACTTCTATTTCAAAATCTTTAATATCTTCATTAACATTTTCTAAATGATTTTTTAAAGAGTTATAATTCTTCATAAGTAATCTTGTATTATGTAATCTTTTATCTTTTTGTTGTTTTGCTAGCTCTTTTATAACTTCTTTAGCTAGTTCCTTTACTTCTGCATCTCTCACAATATCATCTCCTTATTTTGAAAGAATTAAAATCTCTCAAATCTACATTTCAACATATTCATTTCTTTTTTTATTTTTCTATTAAGTTTCTTATACTTTGCCTCAAGTTTTATTTTTTCTCCTATATTTTCATTTGATTTAAATTTATTTCTAATATCTCTTATTTCTTCTTGCATTTTTCTTACTTTAGCATTTGTAAAAAAAGCTGTATATATTTCTCCACAATGAGGACACTTAAAAAAAATTTTTTCTATATCTTTTACGACCTTTTTAACTTTAATATCTACTTCAAAATCATTCTTGCACTTATCACAATTAACCATCATATATATTCACTTCCATCTTTTATCCAATTGACATATACTTTATTATTGTTTCTTTAGCTTCTTCAAACCCATCGCAAACAGTAGCATAATATCCTTGTTTATTTAATTTTTCTATCCATACCTTTTGATTAGGTGTAGGCTTATTACCATTGTATTTCATTTCTATATACAATCCATTGTATTTGCCCTTAGGAACTGGCAAACTCAAATCAGGTACTCCCGATTTAACACCTGCCTTTTTTAATCTAGCAGCTTCCAATTTGTTTCTTTTCCCTCCGTTTGGGACATGGTGTATTAGTTCTAATCCTGGATATATATGTTCATTATATTTACACCATTGTATAAGATTAATTTGTTCACTTTCTTCGCTTATTCTCATTTTTATTACTTCCTTTTCCACTTATTACAACTATATCTTCTTCCCACTTACATTTATTACAAATATATCTACAATCTGTTTTATCTATTTTTAAATATGTATTACAGTTTCTACATTCTATATAAACATTCTCCATATATTATTCCTTCATTTAATTTAATATCTACGAGGATATTTTGTTTGTCAAGATTACTTAATTTACTTGTTTAATACTTTTTCATTAAAATATTCAACTATTTTTAATTCTTTTTTAGCTGCTTGTCTTTCTGTTCTAGCTTTACCAGCATGATACGGACCACAATATTTAGCATTAGGTTGAGTTGTTTTAAACTCTTTACCACAATACTCACATTGCTTTATGTACATTTAAATCAGCTCCTTATAAT
>ERZ1463036.68-NODE-68-length-23811-cov-93.813647_pt1 | contig 23811 bp, 21 predicted proteins | sample MGYA00564485_ERZ1463036 | MGnify/ENA primary metagenome ERZ1463036 (study PRJEB39244, sample SAMEA3635127) | Helicobacter pylori | study: EMG produced TPA metagenomics assembly of PRJEB11511 data set (Assembly of a 5300-year-old Helicobacter pylori... | reverse complement strand
CTTCTTCTTCTTCTTCTTCTTCTTCTTCTTCTTCTTCTTCTTCTTCTTCTTCTAAAGAATTATTTTCTGTATCTTCTTTATCTTCAACATTTTTTTCAACTTCTATAATTTCTTCCTTAATTTCTATAGATTCTACGTTAAATTCTGAAGCTTCACTAACTTTTTCTTCTTCAGACTCTACTTCATTTTCTACAACTTCACTTATACTTTCTTTATTATCATCTTCAAGTTCTACTGTTTCTTCAGATTTTTTATTTTCTTCAACTATGTTTTCTTCCTCTTTTTTCTTGTTAAATTTAAATAGCTTTTTAAACATAGCTTTCCTCCTTATACTATATCTTTTGTTAATTCTTTAGCTTCTTTTAATTGAAGGCTTATAACCTTGGATATTGCTTTTTCTTGCATTGTAACTCCATATATATAATCTGCAACCTCCATAGTTCCTCTTCTATGTGTTATTGATATAAATTGTGTGTCCTTAGATAATTCTTTTAAGAATTCTCCAAATCTATATATATTAGCATCATCTAATGGAGCTTCTATCTCATCTAATATACAAAACGGAGTTGGTTTAGCTAAAAGTATTGCAAATAATATACTTATTGCTGTAAGTGCCTTTTCTCCTCCTGATAAAAGATTTAGATTTTTCATTTTCTTTCCTGGTGGTTGTGCAACTATTTCTATATCACTTTCTAGTATACTTTCTTTATCTACTATTTTAAGTTCACCATTACCCCCACCAAATAGCTTTTTATATACAAACTTAAAATTCTCATTTATTAATGTAAATTTTTCCTTAAATTCTTTTTTCATATTATCTTCAAGTTCTCTTATAAGTTTATATATTACATCTATAGATTCTTCTAAATCTTTCTTTTGTTCACTATAAAAGTCATATCTTTCTTTTATTTCTTCATACTCTTTTATAGAATCAATGTTTACATTTCCTAGATTTTTTATCTCTCTTTTTAAAGATTCTAATTCTTTTTTATCTATAACTACAGATTCATCTTTTAATTTGATTGCTTCCTCAAGAGTTATCTCATATTCTTCTATTAACTTTTCTATATAGTTTTCTTGAGATGTTTTTAATCTTTCAATCTTATTTTCTACTTTAAATAAGCTTTCTTGAATTTTCATAAATTGTCTATCTATATTTTTTAATTCTATAGATAAATTATCTCTATTTTTCTTTATAGATTCTTTTTGCTCTTTTTGTAGGTTTAACTTTTTATTTTCATCTATAGTTTGATTTTCTAAATTTTCTTTTTCAGATGTTTCTATCTTTATTTGCTCTTGCAACTTAATCTTACTCTCTTTATTGTCTTTAAGTTGTATTTTTACTGATTCCAATAAACTCACTTGATATTGGTTTTCTTTATTAATTCTCTCTATATCTTTAATTATACCTTCATAAATTTGATTTAATTTAGTATACTCTATATTCAAATCATCAAACTTATTTCTATCAATTTCATATATGTCATTAAATTCTTTAAGTTTTAAATTTAATTTATCAATCTTATCTTTATTAGATATATGTTTTTTATCTATATTATCTATATCTTCTTTTAAAGAATTTGTTTTTGTTAAAATATACTCTAAATTTTCTGCTAGTCCTTTTTTTTCATTTTGTAATTTCAATAAATTAACTTCTAAGCTTTTTAATTCATCATTTGATTTATTTATACTAGTATTTATAAATACTAGCTTTTTATCATTTTCGCTTAATTCTAACTTTATGTTTTCTATTTTTTCTGATTGTAAATTAATATCATTACTTAGTTTTAATTTATTTACATCGAATAAATCTAATGATTTTTTCTCTACTTCTATCTTTTCTTTAAACTCTTCAATAAGTCTTTTCCTTGAAAGTATATTTCCATTAGTTCTTATTGTTCCGCCAGTTAAAGCTCCTCCTGGATTAAGTATTTCTCCATCTAATGTTACAACTTTATATTTATGGTTAGTTTCCCTAGCAAACTTTATAGCTTCATCCATATTATTTATAACTATAGTTCGACCTAATATATTTTCTATTATATTTTTATATTTATTGTCAAATTTGACTAACTCGCTAGCTATTCCTATGTATTTGATGTTGCTTTTTATTAAGCTTTTATCTATCTTGTTAGATTTAATTATATTTAAAGGTAAAAATGTAACCCTTCCTAAGTTATTTTTCTTTAAATAATTTATAGCTAATTTTGCACTGTTCTCATCTTTAGTTATTATATTTTGCATATAACTACCTAGTAATGCTTCTAAAGCTTTTTCATATTCTTTAGAAGATGATATAACTTGTCCTAATGCTCCATATATGCCATCTAAACTTTTATTTTTTAAAACTTCTTTTACACCTTTATTAAATCCTTCATAGTGTTTTTCCATATCTATATATATATTTAACTTAGAATTAAATTCATTTAATTTTAACTTAGAATGTTGAATATCTTTTTCAACCTTTTTATATTCTTCTTTTAAAGAATTTATATTTTTATCAACTTCACTATAATCTTGTCTTAATTTTTCTATTAAGTTTAGCTTCTCTTCTTTATCTGTATTATAATTTAATATTTCTTCATTTTTATCACATATATTTTTTTCTATGTAATTTATATCTGTATTTATAGTCTCAGTTCTTTTTTCAATATTTTCTATATTTGCATTTAAAGTAGATAATTTATTTGCACTATTTTGCTTAGAATCTAATAAACTTATTATTTCATCTTTTAAATTTTCAACATCTTGAATTAAATTACTTATATTATCTTTTTTATTTTTATTTTGTAATTCTACTTCATTTATTTGCTTTTTTATATCATTTAAATTATTAAAGACACTATCTTTATTTTTATTTAAATTACTTAATTCTATCTTATTATTATTTAACTTTTCATTTATATTAGTTATTTCATTATCGTTTCTTAATATATCATTATTACAATTTTTTATCTTTTCATTAAGAACACTTAATTCTGAATATTTTTTATTTATTACACTCTTTATTGTATTTATATATTCAACAGTTTTATTTATCTTATTATCTACATCTTCAATTTCTTCATTAGATTTAGTCAATGAATTTTCTAAATTCTCTTTTTTAACTTTAACATCTTTAATTTGGTTTAGTAATAAATTATTATGATCTATTGACTCATTAACTTGCTTATCTAAATCTTCTATTTCTTTTATATAGCTATTCACTTCAAGAGTCTTTAATTTATCTTTTATCTCTAAATATTTAACAGCTTTTTTTTGCTGAATCTCTAGAGGTTTTAATTGATTTTCTATTTCAATATATATATCTTCAATTCTATTTAAATTTTCTTTTGTGTTTTTTAAATTTCTCTCTGCTTCTTGTTTTTTATATCTATATTTAGAAATTCCACAAGCCTCATCAAATACTTTTCTTCTATTTACAGGATTATTACTAAGTATTTCATCCACTTTACCTTGTTCTATTATAGAATATCCATCTTTACCTATTCCTGTATCTAGTAAAAGTTCTTTTATATCTTTTAATCTACATGCTTTATTATTTAAGAAAAACTCACTTTCTCCACTTCTATAAGCTCTTCTTTTTATAGTTATTTCACTATATTCTAAGTCTAACTTTTTATCGCTATTATCTATAGTTAATGCAACTTCACAATAATTCATAGCTTTTTTTGTATCTGTTCCTGCAAAAACTACATCTTCTAATTTATCCCCTCTTAAACTTTTTATACTTTGTTCCCCTAATACCCATCTTACAGCATCTGATATATTACTTTTACCACTCCCATTTGGTCCAACTATAGCAGTTATACCTTCATTAAAAAGTACATCGGTTTTAGTCGGAAAAGATTTAAATCCTTTAAGTTCTAATCTTTTTAAATACAATATCTGTCTCTCCCTTCAATAATAAAACTAAAGGTTATATATTTGTTTTAAAACATTATATATCTCATTAATATTAATCTCTATGAGTTTTTTATCATCTATAATAAAACCTAATTTGTCTATATCCAAATCATCTTCCTTAGTTTTCAATGAAATTCCATATTTTTCTTTTAATTCTTTAACATTAGATTTTTTATTTCCTAATATTCTAGATACATTTTTCTTATTAACTAACACGTTAATATTTTCTTTAGCCTCATATTTATTTATTAAATATTCAATGTAATCTCCATACATTTTGCTTTCAACTAACTCTCTATACGCTGGATGATAAGGCCCAGCTAATACTTCTTTACCTATAGCTATATCTTCTGTAGCTTGTAATCCAACTCTTATGACATTTATATTATTTGTGTAAAATAGTACTAGTACTTTTTTGACAATTTCTATACTTTCGTCTAGCGTAAATGGTGTATATTTATTTTCAACTAATAATTTTTCAAGTCCTGTTTCTTTAACTACTAATGTAGGGTATACCCTTACACAATCTGGATTTAATTTTATAAATTCTTTAGCTGTATATATACATTTTTCTTCAGCATCAGATGGCAGTCCTATCATCATTTGAAGACCAAGCTTTATTCCGTATTTTTTTATAAGGTTAGCACTTTCAAATACATCTTTATCACTATGACCTCTTACACTATCAATTAAAACTCTATCATCCAATGACTGTACCCCAAGTTCTATTATACTAACTTTATATTCTTTTAACATAGTTAGTATTTCATCATTTATACAATCTGGTCTTGTAGACATTCTTATATCACTTACTATATTTTTATCTACATATTCTTTTGCTACAGAAAGTAAATTTCTTTGTATATCCATATCTATAGCTGTAAAACTACCTCCAAAAAATGCTATTTCAATACTTGCATCTTTATCTATAGTAGTTAAATATTCTTCAATTATTTTTCTAATATCATCACTAGTAATATCTGTACTTACTCCCGTTATCTTTTTTTGATTACAAAATATACAATCATGTGGACAACCTCTATGTGGAACAAATATAGGTATTATTCTTTTTTTCATATTACATCATCCTTCTTAATGCTTGTTTTGCAGCTGATTGTTCTGCTTCTTTTTTACTTTTTCCTTCTCCACGTCCTAATACTTCATCATTTAACTTAACTTGCATTACAAATCTTTTGTTATGATCTGGCCCAATTTCTTCTACTAAATTATAAGTTATGTTGCTATCCCCTTGACTTTGTACAACTTCTTGTAAATGAGTCTTATAGTCTCTGAAGATTCTTCCTTTTATAGAGTCTTGTATTATTTCTTTCATATGATCTAAAACAAATACTTTAGCTTCTTCTATTCCACCATCTAAGTATATAGCTGCTATAACAGCTTCAAAAGCATCTGCTAATATAGATGCACGTTCTCTTCCTCCTGTGGCTTCTTCTCCTCTACCTAAAAGAATATGTCTACCTAAGTTTATCTCCTTAGCTACATCACTTAAAGACTCTTCACAAACTATATTGGCTCTTAATTTTGTTAACTCCCCTTCTGGAAGTTTTGTCTCATTTTTAAACAAGTAATCACTTATTACTATTCCTAATACAGAATCACCTAAAAACTCTAATCTCTCATTAAACGAGTATGCTTTATTTTCATTAGAGTATGAACTATGTGTTAAAGCTTCTAATATATACTCTTTATTTTTGAATTTATATTTTATAATATCTTCAAAATTAGATATATTACTTAATATGCTTGATTTTATTTTCATTTAACTACCTCCAGCTTAAATCTCTCTAGACTATAGTGTACTATTTTTCTAAAATTATTGCAAAACATAAAATATAAAAGCCCATGAAACTTATTTGATTTCATAGGCTTTATAAATTATTACACTATAAAATTTTACTTTTCATCATAACAATCACAATCAGAATCTAATTCATCAGCTGATAAAATTATTGATTGGCAATTAGGGCATACAATATCAACACCTTCATCATATAATAAATCTTCATCTATTTCTACAAAATCATTGCAACTTGGGCATTCCATTTCTATATAATTGAATTCATCATCGTCGTCATCGTCTTCAGCTTCTTCATATATGTCATCTTCTATATCTGCTAAGTCTTCATCTATAGATTCAACATACTCAATAAGTTCTATTTGTTCTTCTTCTAATTCTACTATAGCATCTGCGAAACTTTCTAAAACATCTACAATTTTATGTATTATTTTTCCTTCTTTTGTGTCTTCGCTTATGTCTAGACCTTCAGCAAGACCTTTTAAGTATGCAACTTCTTCATATAAATATTTCATTGGTACCCCTCACTTTCATAATTTTGTTTATATAAATTTAAAAGCCCATATATCTATTATTAGATATATAAGCTTTTATATACATGTTATTATTAAACTCTTGATAAATATTCTCCAGTTCTTGTATCTATCTTTATTCTATCTCCTATATTTATGAATAAAGGTACTTGAACTACTGCACCAGTTTCAACTGTAGCTGATTTAGTAACGTTACTTGCAGTATCTCCTTTTATTCCTGGCTCTGTTTCAACTATTTCAAGTTCTGCAAAGTTTGGAGCTTCAACTTGGAATGGTTGTCCTTGGTAGAATCTTATTGTTGCAGTTTCATTTTCTTTTAAGAATTTGATTGCATCTTCAACCTTTTCATAATCTAGTGGTATTTGTTCAAATGTTTCGTTATCCATGAAGTAGTATAACTCTCCATCATTGTATAAATATTGCATTTGTCTAGTATCTATATGAGCTTTAGGAAACTTATCACTTGGGTTGAAAGCTTCTTCTCTTATAGCTCCTGTTTTTAAGTTTTTGTACTTAGTTCTAACAAATGCTGCACCTTTACCCGGCTTAACATGTTGGAAGTCAACTATTAAACATGGTTGTCCATCCTTCTCAAATGTTACACCTTTTCTAAAATCACCTGCTGTTACCATATTTGTCCCTCCATAATTTTACGATTTTTAAAATTCTAATTCTATTAATTCCTTTGGTGATGAATTGATTACTTCACATCCATCTTCTGTTATTATAAGTAAATCTTCAATTCTTACACCACCAAAATCTTCTATGTATATACCTGGCTCATCACTTATTACCATATTAGGCTTTAATATCTTTTCTCCTAATGTATTAACATTTGGAAGTTCATGTACATCAAGGCCTATTCCGTGTCCTAAGCCATGACCAAATTTATCACCATATCCTTTTTCAATTATATATTGTCTTGCGATATTGTCAAGTTCTATTCCACTCATATTAGCTTTAGCGTGTTCTATGACTTTAAGTTGTGCCTCTAATACTATATTGTATATTTCTTTTTGCTTATCACTTGCTTTTCCTACAACTATAGTTCTAGTCATATCTGAACAATATCCATTATATACACATCCAAAATCTATTGTAACAAAATCGCCTATTTCTATTACTTTGTCACTAGCAACTCCATGAGGCATAGATGATCTTTTCCCTGAAGCTACTATAAAATCAAATGACACTCCTGTAGCTCCTTGCTTTCTCATAAAGAATTCTAGTTCTAAAGCTACTTCACTTTCCTTCATTCCTGGTTTTATGAAGTTTATTATATGCATAAATCCATTATCTGCAATTTTCGAAGCTTGTCTTATAGTTTCTAATTCTTTTTCATCTTTAATAGCTCTTAAATTTAACATTAATCCATTTAATGGAATCATTTCTGTATCAGATAAATTTTTATTATAGTTTGAATATGTAGCAAAACTCATTTTATCATCTTCAAACCCTAATCTTTTTATATTCATTTTCTTCAAGAAATTAGTTATAGGGTTTGTTCTAGATATTTCAACTATATCAAAATTATTAGTTTGATTTTTAGCTTGTTGTGTATATCTAAAATCTGTAAATAATATATTTTTTTCTTTAGTTATTATTATAGACCCAGCTGTACCTGTAAATCCAGATATATATCTTTTATTTTTAGAATCTTCAATTAAAACTGCGTCTAGATTTAATCTCACCATTTCTTCTCTTAATTTTAAAACTCTTTTTTCCACTTACTCCACCTCATAATTAATTATTGAATTTATCCCTAAAATGTAACTATAAAATCCAAAACCTGAAATTTGACCTATACATGCACTTGCAGTAACACTTTTTGTCCTAAATTCTTCTCTATTATGAATATTAGAAATATGCACTTCTACAACCTTTGTGCCTATAGATCTTATAGCATCTGCTATAGCATAGCTATAGTGAGTAAATGCTCCAGGATTTAAAACAATTCCGTCAAATTTACAATTAGCTTCATGTAATTTGTCTATTATAAAGCCTTCATGATTACTTTGAAAAAATTCAAATTCAATAGTATCTTTAAATGTTTTTCTTATACTACATTCTAAATCCTCTAGAGTATTTTTTCCATATACATTAGGTTCTCTTTTCCCTAACATATTTAGGTTTGGTCCATTTATTATTAATATCTTTATAACATTCACCTAACCTTTTTCATAAAACTTATTTACATTAATATAATAACATATTTTGTTAAATATAAACAAGTATATCACTTACCACTTGGTCTACATTTTTATTATTGACATTTACTCTTATATTCGCAGATTCTTTATATTTATCATATCGTTTATTTAAAAGATTTTTTATAGATAATTTTAAATTATCATCTTCTTTTAATTTTGGTCTTTTCTCTATTTCATTTTTAACATTATTTTCTATTGTATCTTCATTAGCATCTAGCCATATAACATATGGTTGTTTTTTTAAAATTTCTATATTAAATTCATTTTCTATTATTCCACCGCCTGTAGATATTACACTATTTTTTAGTGAACATAATTGTTTCAATAAACTTGATTCCTTCTCTCTAAAATATTTTTCTCCATTTTCACTAAAAATTTGATTAATTTTTTTATTTTCCATTTTCTCAATTTCTAAATCCATATCTATAAATCTCATGTTCTTTTTATCTGATATAATTTTTCCTATAGTAGTTTTGCCACTACCCATAAATCCAATTAAAATTATATTTTTCATATATTCTCTCCCATACTTATATACCTATTATACATAGTAAATTCAACAGTATTTAACTGTTTATTCTTTGATAATTCTAGTTTTATTCGTATTAATTCTCCATCTTTTTCTTTTGATATATACATATTATCTAGATAATCTCCAATTTCATATCCTGACGCAGAGTTTCGTCTTTTTATAAAAATTTTTTGTGTTTTTTTATTTAAAAACAATTCATCTAATCCCATACTAGATAACCTATCTATAGGTTTATATTTAATTGATATTACGTTTTTAAACTCAAAATTTTTTGATGTTAATATTTGATTATTTTGAGTTTTAACATTTACTACTTCTATGCCCTCACTTAATTCTTTTTCTATGTGTTTTTGTATTTCAATTCCTTGTTGTTGTATCTCTATGCTACTATGAATTTTTTTATAAATTTTTAAGCTTGAAAATAATAAGCCGTATAGTCCAATTATTATAACTAACGATATACATATAGATAATGAAGCTTCTATAATTAGATATCCATTTTTAGTTTTCATACTTATCCTCTTTTAATAATACTCTTCCACTAAAAGGTACTATTGTTATTTCTATTTTTCTATTATTTGAATTAATAATTATAGTTTCTCCCTTTGAATTTAAAGTACCATCTGATTTGAATTTAATTATAGATGTTGGAGCCAATAAGGTTGAATCCTTTGGAAGGTTTACAGTTTTTATTATACTAGAATTGTTCTTTATTATATATCTTGGATTATCAAAAACCTTTATATTTTCTAAATATAAATTCATATTCCCATTTATATTCATACTTCTTACATATCTTATATCTGAAACAAGTTGCCTTGCAAAAGAATCTATTTGATATTTATCTGCTTTGTCTTTTGGAAAACTTATAGATATAGCTATTAATACTATTCCTACTCCTATAACTAATTCTATTAAAGTCACATTCCTTCTCTTTTCATAAATTATATCTCCTTATAGTTGTATTTATATACCTTGTTCTTATTAATTTCTTCTATATTCATACTTATTTTAAATGAACACCTCACACTTTTTTTAATTTCTTTATTACTTTTAGAACACGTTATATCTAATTTTATATAGTTATCTTCTGTGTAAATTTTATTATTAATTACATCTAAAATTATGTTTTCACAGTCTAAACTCTCTATAGATTTTATAAAATTTATTTTATTACTTCCTAAGAAATAATCCTTATATTTATCTTCAGGATATTCATCTTTTATAGCTATTTTTATAGCTTTATCAACTTCTTCTAAAATTTTACTGTGTGCTAAATTCAGTCCACCTTTTACTTTATATTGTAAGTTTAATGATTCTTCATAAACACTTATTATATCATTATTTGAACGTATTATATCTAAGCAACTTAAACATAAAATACTCAATATAGAAAAGCAAAAAAGTGTTGTAACCATTATAGATCCTAATTTTTTTCTCAACTTTTCACCACATAACTATTTAATTTTACTTCTTTATCTTTATGCCTTACAGCAATATTAACTTTATAACAATTATAATATTTATCACTTTTTTCTATTTTATAATCTATTTCATAATCTTTTATCATTTTCTTGCTATGTTCTTCTTCTACATCTGTATTATCTATAGAATATTCTATATCACACATCTCCTTTTTTGCTATATTTAGCATCTCAGTACTTTTATAAGACCTACTTATACAAAAAATGCTAGTTGACAAAACAGATACAACTAGCGATGATATTAATCCTATTAAGCTTAAAGATATAACATTTTCTAAAATAAGAAACCCATTTCGTTTGACTTTCAATTTAAATACCTTTCAATTTATATTTTAAATTTTTTGTTTCATCAGCCTTTATGTTAGTCCATATATAAAACCCGTGTATAGCTTGATTTATAAGCATATCTATTCCATATACAACGTCAAATTTATTTTTCTTACCCCAAGCTATAAATTTAGTTTCATGAGGATTGTAAACTATATCACATAAAAGAATTTTTTTATCTATAACTAAATTTTCATCTATAGGACAATTATCTTTATCTTTATCCATTCCAATAGGTGTCGTGTTTATAATTATATCTATGTCCTCTAAATCACTTTTCATTATAGGTTTTGATGAGCATTTGCTTTTAGTTTTAAAATGCTTGTTTATTACATTACATATAACTTCTGCATTTTCTATACTTCTATTTCTTATTTCTATTTCTTTAACACCATTAGATGCCAATTCTATAGCAATACTTCTACAAGCACCACCTGCTCCTATAATTAAAATTTTTTTATTTTTCAGCTTATATCCTTTATCTATTATTGATTTAACAAACCCTAATCCATCTGTATTATATCCTATAAGTTTCCCATTTTCATTTTTTATTGTGTTTACAGCTCCTATTAATTTAGCATTATTATCTACTTCGTCTAAAAATTTAATAATATCTACTTTATGAGGAATTGTAACATTACACCCTTTTATTCCTAGTGCTTTTAACCCTTTTACAGCTTCTTTTAAATTTTCTTTTTCTACATCAAAACATACATAATTCATATTTAAATTGTATTTATTTAAAAGATAATTGTGTATATCCGGTGATAAGCTATGTTCAATTGGATGCCCTATTAAACATATTAATTTAGTTTTTGCATTTATATCCATATTTTCCTCCTAATAAGTTTTATTTCCATTTACCTTATTTATTATACAATTTTACAATTTAATTTTCATTACATACAAAATAAGCTATATTAAAACTAAGCCAATATAATAGTATTTTTTAATTACCATTATATTATGTTTTAATATAGCTTGTATTTTATAATGCATTCATCATAGAGTATTCAGCATAAATAGCTTCCTTATTTAAGATTGATTCCTTCTTATTTTCATAATTTATTTTATTTCCTGAACTTAGATTTATAGCTATTTCTATGTCTTTTTCATATTCAAAAATATCTATGTTGCCATCATAAATTTTCATTATAGATTTAGCAACTTCAATATTCATATTTATATTTTCTTTAGATTGATTATTTAAATATGAATATTTATCATAATCACCTTTATTTTTTATAGATATATTTATATTATCATTTTTATGTGAAAACTCTACATATATAACGCTCTTAGATTTAGATTGTTTTACTATTTTACTAAACAGTAATAATATTACTCTTTCTATATCATAAGGATCTATTTTTATTACTTTTTCTTCTATATCTGTATCAAATATAAACTCTATTCCATCATTTTTAGAATATTTATTAACTTCAATTATTATATCTTCAACTATACTTACAATATCATAATAATCTAATTTTGGTTTATAAAAATTTGATTCTAACTTAGCTAAAGTTATTATATTTTCAATAAGTCTTAAAGATATATAACCTTGCTTCTTAACTATTTTAGTAGCCTTGGCTATTTCTCCTTTAGAATTTTTAAATATTTCATCTTTAAATATAGATTCCATCAATTGATTAGATGACATTATTAAATTAAGTGGTGTTTTCAATTCATGAGACATATTTATAAAAAAATGATTTTTCTGTTTATATTCTAATCTTTTCTTAGTAATCTCTCTTTCTATATTTTCTGCCTTAACTTTTTCAGTTATATCATTCATAATTCCAATACATTTCATTTTATTATTTATTTCCAGGGTAATTCCCCCTAATTCTACATCTATACTTTCTCCATTTCTATTTTGTATCTTATGTCTTATAAATTTGACATCTTGTCCAAACTTATTTAGAATCCAAGATATATCTTTTATTATATTGCTTTTGTTGAATTCTTCTACATTTTCAAATCCAGACATATTAAGAAGTACATTATTTGCATAAATAGTCTTTTTAGATTCAAAATCATATATATATATTCCTTGTGGTATAGAATCTACTAAAGATATATATTTTTTTGAACTATTTTCTATATTATCTAATAATGTTTTATATTCTGTTACATCTCTTAATATAGCTATTTGCTTAGTTATATTATTTTCTTTGAAACTGGTCTTACTTATATTTAAATGTTTTTTTCCTATATTATTTTCATTCCCTTTAAAACTACCTTTCTCCTTTGTGTCTATTATAAATTTTTTTAAATCTTTGTCATATACATCTATATCTAAATTTTTATTATTATTATAAATAATCTCTTCCCCTTTTGTTACAACAATAGTATGAGGAATAGTTTCTATAGTTTTTTTATATTTAATCTTGTTAAAATCTAACATCTTTTGAGAGTATTTTTTATAAGTTATATCTGTCATTATACATACTACACCCATAGTTTCATTATTAACTTTTAAAGGTGTGTACTTACAATCAAAATATCTATTATCCTTACTAATTACTTCTCTATTCATCTCTATACCTATATCGTATACTTTTTGTACATCCAATAAAACTTCAGTGCTATTTTCTATACTTTTGCTTAAAAAATATGAAAATTTAATTTTATAATTACAGAATTCATATTCTTTCCATGTATTTGAAAAGCTATTATCTTCATTGGATATATACCCATGCTTATCTATAACTATTACACATTTATTGTTCTGCTCTAATATAATATTTAGCATTTCTTTTTTATTATTTAATGTATTGTATATTTCTTTAGTTACATCTTCATTATCTTTTAAAACCTTAATATCACTACTGGCTTTATCTTTTAAAATTTGTAAATCCTTATATACATGTTTATCTTTTACAGTAGTTTCATATATTCTTTTATAAAATATTTTTAATAAGATATATGCATTTAATAATATATTAATCAAGCTTAAATACTTTAATTTATCTTTTAATATAATGGTACTTAAAACAATTAATATTAAAGTAATTAATTTAGTATTTTTGTCTTTTCTTAAATCATAATCATTTATAATCAAAATACAATTCAAACTAATAAATGCAGATATTATATATATATAACTTAACATTTTAAAGTTAAAAAAGTTTAGAAAAAATATTAAAACTATAATTAAATTAATACTTATATTTTTTTTGTTTTTATGAGAAGTTAGACAAAATATACTAGCTATTAAAAGTGACAAATTCATTATATATATTAATTTATCAACCATAACTTATTCCCCCTATACATTTATGGTTATACTTTTTTAAAAGTATATATCAGCAAACTCTATATGCATTTTTTCCCACATAGGTAAATTGTAGTTATTTACTTCTATTAAATTTTCATCACTTATATTTAAGACTTCTTTTAAAGATATCGTGAACTTACTTCCTTTTCCTTCTTCACTTTCCACATTAATATTACCTCCATGTAGATTTACAAAAGCCTTAACTAAGGACAATCCAACCCCACTTCCTTCAGTATTTCTAGATAAAGTTTTATCTACTTGTCCAAACTTTGTAAATATAAAACTCAATCGATCTTTCGGTATTCCTACTCCATAATCTTTGATACTTATATTTGTATATTCTTTATCCTTTATTATCTCTATATCTATCTCGATCGAATTTTTAATATCACTAAATTTTATAGCATTAGATATTAAATTTAATATTATACGCTCCATCTTGTCTATATCAACTTTTAAAACACTTGAATCTATATCTGTTTTGAAATTTATGCTAACACCTTTATCAAATAAATAATCATTTGCATATCTAATTATATTTTTTGTAAATTTAATTATGTCGCAATATACAAAATTAGTTAAACATGAACCATTTTCAACTTCTACGACTTCATTCATATTATTTATCAACCTTTTTAATCTGTAACAATTTCGTTTAACAAGATTATTATAATTATCTACATGATTAGATTTATATTTATTAGCTTCTAATATTTTATTTATACTTATAATATTTTCTATAGGATCTTTTAGACATTTAGATGTATTGATTAAAAATTCATTTTTCACGTGATGTTGGACATTTACCAAGTCTAGTTCTTTAATAGCTTCTAAAATTCTATCTTCATACTCTAAAGGTCTTATTATGACCATTAATTGATTTTCTTCTTTAATATCTTTTATAGTTATTCCTATTGGGTAGCTATAATTTTTATTAACCTCATATCTTTTAGTCTGTCCATAATATTCATTAGAGATATAATCATTTATAAATTTATTTATAGAATCCACCTTAACTTTTTTTAGAATTTTTATCATAGATCTATTTTGGTATACGTATTCTTTACTTTCCTTGTCTATAACAATTATTCCGTCTGGTAAATTTTGAGCCAATGCTTGATATGTTTTTTTACTTCCTTCTAATTGCTTTAATGCAGCTTCCATATCAGTTATATCTACAACTATACTTAATAATGCATCAGAATCTTTGACTTCAATTTTTGTAGTTATAAATTCGATGTACATTCCATCTATAGTTTTAAATTTATTAACTGATTTTTTAACTTTACCTTTATTTACAATATTTAAACTTTCATTTAATTTCCTAATACTAGATTTATCTATCTTGTTTTTTATATCCTGAAAACTTATATTCTCATTATTTTTATCAATATTAAATATATTCATTGCAGAATCATTAATATAACTTATGCCATCAATGTCATGGATTATGACACCATCTATTAATAAATCCATAAGCTTTCTATATTTTTCTTCACTTTCTTTTATTTGCTTTTGGATTAAGGTGCTTTGAGTTATATCATTAAAGATGCATATTTTTAATTCTTTATCTTCTCTTTTTTCCTTAGTGCATATAAACCTATATACTTTATCTTCATAGCTATATAAATTGATAGAATCATATTTATTTGATTGTAAATTATTTATCATATTTAAACACTCTTGTCCATTTTTAAAACTTTCACTTAAATAGTTTAAAATATTTACTTTATTTAAATTTATACTTTTTGTATTCCAAGAATGTTTATTACAATAAATTATATTGTTTTTTTCATTTAATATAACTATAGGCATATCAGACTCTTCTATAGCTTTATTTATGTCTTCTTCTATGTTTAATATTTCTTCCTTATATTCACTTTGAATTATTTTTTCTTTTTCAATTTTATTATTTATAACATTTATATTTTCATTAACTTTAGTAATTTTATTTTTCTTATATTCTAATCTATTATGACTAGCTTTTATTTTATTTAATATAAGAAATTTACATACAAATAAATTAATAATTATATTGATTAAAAGATATATAATTATATTTAAGTTTATATAAATTAAACTTAATATATCTAACATACATATTAAAATAAATGGTAGATTTTTTAATTTTAATTTACTTTTAAATAAATATATAAATATAATTTTGCCCAAAGTGTATAAAATCAATATAGGTTTATATAAATATATATATTTATTATTATAAATTAATACTACATATATTAAAGTTTCTACAAAATACATAAGATTTAAGTATTTGATATTCTTAAATTTTTCAATAAACCCTATATATATACCGTTTATGAGTAAAGCTACTATAATGATTAAATTTATGTCCAAGATTTTTTCTAAATTACTTGTATAATTAATCATATATTCCCACCTTTTATCTACTTATTTATTATTTACAATAATATTAGCACATGCTTTTCAAATATTTTGTCATTTCTTGATTCAATAAAAAAAAATAAAAAAAGCCTTAGTTAAGGCTTTTTTCTGATTTTAATTCTTTTCTTAATTTTTTTAATGCTCTTTTTTCTATCCTAGATACATATGATCTAGATATGTCTAATTTTTGCGCTATTTCTCTTTGAGTTTTATACCCAAGAGGCGTTAATCCATATCTTAACTGAACTATTTCGCGTTCTCTAGGAGTTAATATATTCTCTAATTTTTCATATAGTTTACTTATTTGTACTTTAAGCTCCACCTGATCTAGAATATGATCTATATCAGTACCTAATATATCAATTAGACTTATCTCATTCCCTTCCTTATCAGTTCCAATTGGATCTTGTAAGGAAACTTGAACTTTGTTCTTTTTATTAGTTCTTATATTCATTAGTATCTCATTTTCTATACATTTAGATGCATAAGTTGCTAATCTTGTACCTTTTTCTACATTGTAAGTCTCTATAGCTTTTATAAGACCTATAGTTCCTATAGATATAAGATCATCTTGATCTTCATTTGAATTATTATACTTTTTAGCTATATGTGCCACTAATCTCATGTTTCTTTCAATTAAAACTTCCTTAGCTGATTCATCTTTTTCAAATTTAAATTTAGTTAGATAATTATACTCTTCTTCAGGAGTTAAGGGTTTTTCAAAAGATTTTAATATAGTCAATCAGGCCACCCCTTTCTTCCTTCCATGTCATTTTAAATTATATGAAAGTGGCCTGATAAAATTGCTTGTATAAAAAAATTATTTTAATATGTTCTCACATATGTCTTTAAATAAAGGTATTGCTGATTTACTTGAATCTTTAGTTCCTTCAATTATAACTGTTATTGCATACTTAGCACTTTCTTGGGGGTAAAATCCTGTTATCCATCCATGAGAAATATTTTGTTTTTTAATTGTCTTATCCGCATTCTCTACATTAATTTTAGCTTGAGTTGTTCCCGTTTTAACCCCACTTCTTTTTTCTAAAGCAGATAATTCTTTAGCCGTTCCTTCTTGAGAAACTGAATTCATCATGTCTTTTATTTTAGTCATAATATATGGGGATATCACTTCTTCTTCCTTTATAGCTTTAAAAGTTTTTAATATATTTTTATTATTATCAATAATGCTATCATAAATATGTAATTGCTTATATAGTCCACCATTAGCAATAACTTGAGTCATTTGATTAACTTGAAGAGGTGTAAACATCATTTTGCCTTGTCCTATAGATAAATTCACTATATCTATATCATCTTGTATACTTCCACTTTTCTCTCCATATATATCAATTCCTACTTCTTGATCCAAATGTAACTTCTTTGCTGCTTTTAATATATTTTCTTTGCCTACTTTTAGAGCTATATCTAAAAAAGCAGGGTTGCAAGAATTAGAAAAAGCTTGTTTAAGTGTTAAGTGACCATGTCCATTTAAATTATTGCAATTTAATTTCCTACCATTTACTTCTTTTGATCCTTTACATGTATAAGTATAGTTTTCATCAATTATACTATTTTCTAACGCTGCATATAAAACTACAATCTTAAATACAGATCCTGGAGCATACATATATCTAATAGCTCTATTTTGTAATTCTCCATTGGACGCATTTAAAGAATCTTCAATTGAATTATGATTATAATTAGGTCTTGATGAAATAGCTAAAATTTCTCCAGTTTTTATATCTGATATAACTACTGCACTTGGATTTTCTTCTTTATCAACTAAAGCCTCTAATTTTTTTTGTATATTATAATCAACCGTAAGCTTTAAATGTCTATCATCTTTATTTTTATTGGTTTTGACACTTCCATTTAAAACACCAATTTTTTTAGATTTACCAGAATTTCCAGAACTCCCAGCTTTAAACACTTCTATATATTCTAAGTTTTTATCTTTTAAAATATTGTCCTGGCTTTTTTCTATTCCACTTATAGCTTGGTTATCACTATCTATATACCCTATAGTATGAGCTAAGATATTTTCATCTGAATATCGATAAGTTTTTTTATCTACTAATATGTTTTCTTCTTCTAACTTAGATTTTAAATTTTCATCTATATTTTTTATCTTTAGTTCAACAATAGGAGATAGTGGATTTTCTTGAATTTTTTCATATATCTCCATGCTACTTAAACCCGTAACCATTTGTATAAGTTCCATGTATCTATCATTTATACTAATTTGATCTTTTTGAATTATTATTATATTTTCTGATTTTATATCAGTTAGCTTTTTATTATTTCTATCGTATATAATTCCTCTTCCAGAACTTAAATTTAAAGTTGAATTACTTTGCTTTTTTGCACATTGTTCATAATAATTAGCTTTTATTATTTGTATATCTACTAATCTATATATTAAAAAAACATAAATCAATATACATATTATAAATACAAAATATAGCCTATTTTTACTAGTATACTTTATCACACTTTTTTTTCTAGACATAAAATCACCCCTTAGTAATTGTAATTCTTGACAATTTCTAAGGGGTTAATACTATTTATTAATGTAATTGTGTTTTTATTCTTGCTATTACCATATCTATAGCAACTTCATTTTGTCCACCTTCTGGTATAATTATATCTGCATATTTTTTATATGGCTCTATAAATTGATCATGTGCAGGCTTTACAGTTGTTAAGTATTGCTCTATAACAGAATCAACTGTTCTTCCTCTTTCTTTTATATCTCTTTGTATTCTTCTTAATATTCTTAAATCATCTTCAGTATCTACATATATCTTTATATCTAATTTATTTCTTAATTCTTCATCTTCTAGTATCATTATACCTTCTACTATAATTATATCTTTGGCTTCTGTAGTTATAGTTTCTTCTAGATTTCTAGTATGAAGTTCATAATCATATATTGGTTTTTCTATAGTTTCTCCATTGCATAACATATCTAAGTGCTTTATTAATAATTTATTATCAAAAGCTAGAGGATGGTCATAGTTTGTTTTTAATCTTTCTTCAAATGATAAATGAGACTGATCTTTGTAATATGCATCTTGTTCTATTATAGCGATATTTTCTTCTGGTATACTTTCTTTAATAGATTTACATACTGTACTTTTTCCTGATCCTGTTCCACCTGTTATACCTATTATAAGTGTCTTTTTTTCTTTTTTCATATGTCTCTCTCCTTAAAAGTTTTTATTTATATGATTTGTTTTTATAATTAGTTATAGATTATTCATAATCATCTGGCATAGACTCGCCTGTATAAAATCCATTTGTTAATGGTCTATGACTTTTTGATTGTATTTTTTCTAACCATTTAGAGTCAAACTCATATTCGTTTGGATTTTTATAAAACTTATCTAGAGCTTCTCTATAAACTTTTATAACTGTTTCTAAATATTCATCGCTTTGTAACCTTCCATCAATTTTTAAACTAGTTACACCTGCTTTTATGAATTCTGGTATAAATTTTAGCATACATAAATCTTTTGAGTTAAAGAAAAATGTTCCTTTTTCATCTTCATATACTGGGTAATATTCACCTTGTCTTTTTTCTTCTAATAAATTATATCTTTTATTATCTTTTTCATATTTAGCATTATCTTTTCCATTTAAATAACTACTTATAAGGCGTCTTCCTGAATAAGATATACATATAGGACCATGTACAAAGGCTTCTATTTCTAAATCTAGCGGAGTCTTAGCTCTAATTGTGTTTATTTCATCAAAAGATAATTCACTAGTTACGATTATTCTTTTTATCCCTTGATTGTACCAAAAGTTTGCACTATTGTAATTAGTGACATTAGCTTGCTGCCCCATATGAACTCTAACTTTAGGTATAGTTTCCTTTACTATAGCAAGTACTCCTGGATCTGAAACTATGATGCCATCTACTTTTAATTTTTCAAGATTTAATAAGTATTCTTGTAATTTATCAAAATCTTCATTATGCGGCATAACATTTACAGCTATATAAACTTTTTTTCCTTTTTCATGTGCAAAATTTATTCCATTTTCTAAATCTTCTTTTGAAAAGTTTTTAGCAATTGCATCGATTCCAAAAGAATCTCCACCTATATACACAGCATCTGCTCCACTTTCTAATGCTATTTTTAAATTATTTAAATCTTTAGCAGATGATAAAAGCTCGATTTTATGCATCTAAATCACCTCTTACTTTCTTTTTATAACTAAGTGTAACTCCATCTCCTATAGGAATTATTGATGTATCTAAATAGTCACAATTACATATATAATCTAAGTAACTTCTCATTCTCTTTACTATAGTTTTTTTTCTTCTTATAACATAACTATCATGAGCTACCATACCTTTGTAAAGGATATTGTCTGATATAAGTAATCCGTCTACTTTTAACTTATCTATTACCATATCATAAAATAATTTATACTGACCTTTAGCTGCATCTAGGAAAATCATATCAAATTCTCCTTCAACTCCTTTTAAAAGTTCTTCAGCATCACCTTCTAATATAGTTATATTATCTTCCATTCCTGCTCTTTTTATATTTTCTTTAGCTTTTTCTATCATTTTTTCATTTCTTTCAACAGTTATTATTTCAACATTTTTATTTAATACTGTTGCAAAGAAAATAGATGAGTATCCTATTGCACATCCAACTTCTAAGATTCTTTTTGGTTTTTGCATTTTTAATAAAACTTTTAAAAAATCAGATACTTCCTTATGTATTATTGGTACATTGTGTTCACTTGCATACTCTTCTAATTCTTTCAATAATCCTTCTTTATCTTTTAATGTATTTCTTATATAATCTTCTACTAAATCATCAACTATATTACTCATATTTTCAGCTCCTTGATTGCCCTAAAAAAGGCAAAAGTTTCGCTTTAAATACTATTTTAAATTTTTAGCGATAATCCTTTGCCTTTGTGGACAAATATTTTATTTACTTTTCTGATTTTTCTTGATTTAATTTATCTCTATCTTTTTTATAATTTTCAACATGTTTTAAATGTTCTTCATATGTTTTACTATAATTATTTTTACCATCTATAGTTGCTACAAAATATAAATAATCACTATTTGCTGGATTTAATACAGCTTCTATAGATTTAACACCTGGATTAGATATAGGTGTAGGTGGTAATCCTTTATTAATGTACGAGTTATACGGAGATTTTATTTTTAAATCTTTATACATAACCCTATCTTTTCTTTCATCAAATATATATTGTATAGTAGCATCAGATTGTAGAGGCATGTCTACATTCAATCTATTGTAAAATACACTCGCAATCATAGGTCTATCCTCATCTAAAACAGCTTCTTTTTCAATTATAGATGCCAAATTAACTACTTGTTGAAGAGTTAAACCTCTCTCTTTTTGCTCTCTTTTAAACTTATCTGTATACATTTTTTCAAATCTTTTTAGAATATTAGATAAAACTTCTTTTTCAGTAACATTTTTATCAAAATGATAAGTATCAGGATATAAAAAACCTTCTAGACTTGTAATATCTTTTTCATCTAAGAATTTAAATTCACTATAGAATTCTTTAGGATTATTTATTAATTTTTCATAAACTTCCTTATTTCCGATTCCTTTAGATGTTAAGTATTTTATTACTTCTTTATAAGTCGAACCCTCTGGTATTGTCACCTTTATTCCATCATTATAAGTTTTACCACTAAAAAGTATATCTAGTACCTTAGAATTTGAATAGCTCTGACGTAATAAATACTTGCCAGCTTTAACCCCATGTTCATTTGGTTTAAACTTACTAACTACTTTAAATAAAACTTTATTTTTTATAACTTTATTTTCTTTTAAAATATTTGATACATCTGTTAAAGTTGATCCATTAGGTATTTCTACTATTATTTCCTTTTTGCTATTTTTATCATATGGACCTACTTGAATATATATATATCCAGCTATTAAACCTAGTATAATTATCGTTATAATACTTATAACTTTTAAGTTTATCTTCCTAAAATTCATAGGTTTATCTACTCCTTATGCATATTTATATCCTTTATATTATAAATCTTAGTATAAAAATTTTCAATAAAATTGTCGAAACAAAATAAAAAGCCTAACGTTATTTTTTACACGTTAGGCTTTTTTTAATCATATCTTTAGAATTTTAAAATTTTATCTTTAGTTACAACCCCATAAACTAATTTACCTTCATCTACTTTTTCATCAGATATTGTATATGCATTTAAAAATCTTTCTTTAGCTACTTCTATTTTATCTAATTTATTATAATGTATATAAGCTATAGTCTCTCCTTCTTCAACAAAGTCTGAAACTTTTTTAGTTAAAACTATACCAGCAGATAAATCTAGTTCATCTTCTTTAGTTTCTCTACCTGCTCCTAAAATCATAGCTGAAACTCCTACTTCTTCAGCTTCTATTTTCTTTATATATCCTTTTTTAGGTGATTTTATTTCCATTATCTCTTTTGCTTGAGGAAGTAGTGAATAATCATCTACTACTTTGCTATTTCCACCTTGATTATCTATAAATTCTCTTAATTTATCAAGTGCTCTTCCACTAGATATAGCTTCTTGTATTTTTCCTTTACCTTCTTCAAAACTTTCAACTACTTTAGCTAACAACAACATATATGCACCTAAAGTTTCACATAACATTACAAAGTCTTTCGGACCTCTTCCTTTTAGAGTTTCTATTGCTTCTATAACTTCTAAAGAATTCCCGACTGCAAATCCTAAAGGTTCATCCATATCAGTTATAAGAGCTATAGTTTCTCTATTCATATTATCTCCAATATCAACCATTTCTTTTGCAAGTGCAAATGAGTCATCTATAGTCTTCATAAATGCTCCATCTCCAGTTTTAACATCTAAAACTATAGCGTCTGCACCTGAAGCAAGTTTTTTGCACATTATACTACTTGCAATTAATGATATATTATCAACTGTAGCTGTAACATCTCTTAATGCATACATTTTTTTATCTGCAACTGCTATTGATCCTGTTTGTCCACATACTGCTATTTTGTGTTTATTTACTGAATCTATAAATTTACTTGGTTCCATTTCAATTGAAAAACCAGGTATAGATTCTAACTTATCTAATGTTCCACCTGTATGACCAAGCCCTCTTCCTGACATTTTAGCTACTGGAGCATTACAAGCAGCTACTAAAGGTGCTAATGCTATAGTTGTTTTATCACCTACTCCACCTGTACTATGCTTGTCCACTTTTATTCCATTTATGGCAGATAAATCTATAACTTCTCCAGAATTCATCATGGCTTCTGTTAAATAAGCAG
>ERZ1463036.67-NODE-67-length-23873-cov-13.702704_pt1 | contig 23873 bp, 24 predicted proteins | sample MGYA00564485_ERZ1463036 | MGnify/ENA primary metagenome ERZ1463036 (study PRJEB39244, sample SAMEA3635127) | Helicobacter pylori | study: EMG produced TPA metagenomics assembly of PRJEB11511 data set (Assembly of a 5300-year-old Helicobacter pylori... | reverse complement strand
TATATCTGCTGAGGTAAAATTAATACCTCAAACTACAACAGTATTAACTGATGAAGAACAATTAAAGTTCATGGAAAAATTAGTTGATATGTTAGAAGAAGATGATGATGTTCAATCTATAGCTCATAACTGGGAAATCGAAGAATAATCTATAAAGATAAGAGCCTAGGCCAAAATATTTGGTCTAGGTTTTTTATGTATTTATTTGCATTTAAAACTAGAACAATATGTTTCAGATAACTCATTTGGTCTAGGCGTTTTAGAAGTAACAGCTATATTATTAAGTGCACATATGACACCTGCATTATGAGTACATGTTTTAACATTACATCCTATAAATGAACATGGATGATCATTATTAGAACTAGATAAGTTATCACTAGACTCTACAAAGGAACTACAACAAGTATGAGTGCTTGTATGAGATTTTTTGCCATTAACAGCAATTTTATTTGCATAACACATTCCGCTATCATTATGTGAACAATTTATTACATTACAGTTTACACTAGACATAAAATTAACCTCCTAATAAATTAATAAATCTATTAGGAGTATTTCCAAGAATAAGGAAAATATATCATTATTTAACAATAAAAATAAATATATTAGTTATCGTGCATAAATAATTGATCAAAATATTGAGTATCCATAAGCGCTTTTGCAACCAATGTTGATGATGATGGATAGCTTTTTATAGGTGGCCATATAACAAATAATTCTTTTTCAAAATCATATATAGTATATTTTTCTCCACGTGTCATGATATCAGAAACTTTAGCAGTTAAGCTTTTTATCTTTAAAAAATCATCTAAGGTAAGGTCATAAAATATAGATGCCTTATGTTGTGGTTGTTTTAAAAGTAAAATGTTTTGCTTAAATTCTATAAAATCAAGTCTATCGGAAATTTCTTTAACGTATGAACTCACATAAATACCCCCCTTATAAATAAATTTAATAATGATATATATAATATGTATAAAAAACAATTAATGGGACAAAAATTCAAATATAAATAATTACTAAAAATTACCTAAATATAAAAGATTTTATATCTATAACAATAAATTATGTAGAAGGAGGTATTTTAATGTTTGAAAGAAGAGACCCATTTAATTGGAAAATACCAGTTATGATAATAGCAGGAGTGGTTGCTTTAACAGGTGGTATTTATATAGGAGTAAAAACTAATGGTGCAGATGCTCAAAAAGTGAATGCTAAAGAAGAAATAAAAAAAGAACAAAAGGTTAAAGAAGTATTTGGTTTGAGTAAGGATTGTGAAATATGGGTTCATACGAAAAATGAAGATGGTAGCGAATCAGATAAGACTCCTATGATGGTAGGAACAGTAGATAAATCATTAGTAGAAATGAATGAGAAAGAAATAAGGGAATATTTAAAAAATAAATATCCAGAAAGAGAAGTAGAAAAAATAAGTAAATATGAGATAGTTTTATCAGAAATTCAAACACATAAAGATGCATCTAGAAGCAATAAGTATGCTTTAGAAGCAGATGATGATCTTATAGGACTTTATAAATATGATGATGATGGAAATCGAGAATTAGTAGAGGATACTCAAATACATATAAATTCACTTCCAAAATCAGTCCAAGAAGAAATTCAAAAGGGAGTGGTCGTAGATTCACAGGAAGAAGCTTACTCAAGACTTGAAAACTTCGGAAGTTAATGAAATAACCACAACGTAGTGTATACGTTGTGGTTATTTTTGTAACGTAAATAAAACTTATGCTATAATGTATAAGAACATAAGTTTTATTTGAGTTACAAAGATTAATGGGAGGAAGTTTTATTTGATAATACTAGGCATAGACCCAGGAATAGCAATAGTTGGGTTTGGAATAATAGAGTATAAAAATTCGAAATTTAGAGTAATAGATTATGGAGCAGTTACGACTCCTGCAGGAATGGATACATTAAAAAGATTAGAACTTGTTTACAAAGGAATTGATTTAATAATAAAAAAATACAATGTAGATGAAGTTGGAATAGAGGAATTGTTCTTTAATAAAAATGTTAAGACGGCTATAAGTGTAGCACAAGCTAGAGGAGTAACTATGCTTGCTTGCGCACACAATAATAAGCCTGTATATGAATACACACCTCTTCAGGTTAAACAAGGTGTAGTAGGATATGGAAGGGCACAAAAGGCACAGGTTCAGCAAATGGTAACTTCATTTTTAAACCTAAAAGCAGTACCAAAGCCAGATGACGTAGCAGATGCTTTAGCAGTTGCAATATGTCATGCTCATGCCAATAGATTGGAAAAAACATTAAAAAATATAGGGGGTAAGTATGTATAGTTATATAAAAGGAACAATAGAAGAAATATATTTAGACCATATAGTAATAGATAATAATAATATAGGATATAAAATAAATGCATCATCAAACACTATAAAAGATTTAGAAATAGGAAGTATGGCAAAGATATATACAAAACTTATAGTAAGAGAAGATGATATGAGTCTTTGTGGATTTTCAACAAAAGAAGAAATGCATATGTTTGAATTATTAACATCTGTATCAAAAATAGGTCCTAAAGTTGGACTTGGTATATTATCTTTTGCAACACCAGGACAATTAGGAGCCTATATATTAAGTGAAGATATAGCAAAAATGTCTAAAGCACCAGGTGTAGGTAAAAAGACAGCTGAAAGAATAATACTTGAGTTAAAAGATAAAGTAGATAAAAATAATATAGAATTTGAGCCAACTCTACTTACGCAAGCTCCAGTTGCTATATCAAAAGACGAAGCGGTAGATGCATTACTTGCTCTTGGGTACTCAAGTGCTGAGGCAAAGGAAGCAGTAGATAAATGTAAAAAAGACGGGCTTAATACAGAAGACATAATAAAGAAATCACTAACATATCTAATGAGTAAGGCATTAAGATAAATTTATAAAATATGATATATTAGTTGAAAATTGAATCAATGAAGATATTTAATATTGTATATTTACAAGGCTTTATATTAAATACTAAAAATTAAGTTGATTGAAGGAATTTAACTTAAATAAATTGTTTAAAGACAATAAAATGTAAGGGGGTAGGATTATGTACGATTTTGAAGATGAAAACAGAATAATTACATCTACCATGAAAAATGAAGATGTAGATATAGAAAATAGCTTAAGACCAAAATCTCTAGATGATTATTTAGGTCAAGAAAAAGCTAAAGAACAGTTAAAAATATTTATAGAGGCTGCAAAGTCTAGAAATGAACAATTAGACCATGTACTTTTATATGGACCTCCAGGATTAGGTAAGACAACTTTATCAAGTATAATAGCTAATGAAATGGGTGTTAATCTAAGAATAACATCAGGTCCTGCAATAGAAAGAGCAGGGGATTTAGCTGCAATACTAACTAACTTAAATGAAAATGACGTATTATTCATAGATGAAATACATCGTATAAATAGAAGTGTAGAAGAAGTATTATATCCTGCAATGGAAGATTTTTGTTTGGATATAATAATTGGAAAAGGTCCATCAGCTAGAAGTATAAGACTAGACCTTCCAAAATTTACACTAATAGGAGCTACAACTAGAGCTGGTATGCTTACAAATCCACTAAGAGATAGATTTGGAGTTATATCAAAACTAGATTATTACACTGTTGATGAATTAGCAAAAATAGTCATAAGATCAGCTGAAATATTAGGAGCTACTATAGAGGAAGGTGGTGCAATAGAAATAGCAAGACGTTCTAGAGGAACACCAAGAATAGCAAATAGACTTTTAAAAAGAGTAAGAGACTATGCACAAGTAAGAGCAGATGGAGATATAACTAACGAAGTTGCAGATAAGGCACTAGAACTTTTAGGCGTAGATAGTTTAGGTCTTGATTATGTAGACGAAAAGTTACTTATGACAATAATTGAAAAGTTTAAGGGTGGACCTGTAGGGCTAGATACATTAGCTGCATCAATAGGAGAAGATAGAAATACTATAGAAGATGTATATGAACCTTATTTATTACAATTAGGATTTTTAAATAGAGGGCCAAGGGGAAGGGTGGCAATGCCACTTGCCTATGAGCACCTAAAAATTCCTTACCCTACTAAATAAAGCTATTAAAAATAAAAACTAGGCTTTGTTTTAAAAAGAAATCTAGGGTAAAATAGAAAAGTAAAATAAAGACGAAATAAAAAATCATTAATTTATAGAGTTATAATAATGGCTAGGAATATGAATATAGAAAAAATATGATATTTTTGTTATTATGATAATTATATAAATTTTATGGAAAGGACGTTTAAATTGAAGACAAGTGATTTTTACTTTGACCTACCAGAAGAATTAATAGCGCAAGTACCTATAAAGGATAGATCAAGCTCAAGGCTTATGGTCTTAGATAGAGAAAGCGGAGAAATTGAGCATAATATATTTAAAGATGTAATAAATTATTTAAACCCAGGAGATTGCTTAGTTCTTAACAATACTAGAGTTATACCAGCTAGATTGATAGGAGAAAAACTTGATACTGGAGGAAAAATAGAATTTCTTTTACTTAAAAGAACAGAAGAGGATACTTGGCAAGCTCTAGTTAAGCCAGGTAAAAGAGCTAAGGTAGGAGCTAAATTCTCTTTTGGAAATGGAAAGCTAATAGGAGAAGTAGTGGGACTTGCTGAAGAAGGTTCTAGAATAATAAAGTTTTATTATGAAGGAATATTTGAAGAAGTTTTAGATGAACTAGGAAATATGCCACTTCCTCCATATATAACAGAAAGATTAGAAGAGAGAGAAAGATATCAAACTGTATATTCAAAACACAATGGTTCAGCGGCAGCACCAACAGCAGGGTTACATTTTACACAAGAGCTACTTAGTGAGATAAAAGCAAAAGGTGTAGATATAGCATTTGTTACTCTTCATGTTGGCCTAGGAACTTTTAGACCAGTAAAAGTAGAAGATGTATTAAATCATGAGATGCACTCTGAGTTTTATATGGTAGATAAAGAGGCAGCTGACAAAATAAATAAAGCAAAAGCTAATGGAAAGAAAGTTATATGTGTTGGAACTACTAGCTGTAGAACTGTAGAGTCTGCAAGTAGTAAAGATGGAGTTGTACAAGAGTCTAGTGGATGGACTAATATATTTATATACCCAGGATATAAGTTTAAGGTAGTAGATAGACTTATAACTAACTTCCACTTACCAGAGTCAACTTTAATAATGTTAGTAAGTGCTTTATGTGGAAAAGACAAAACATTAAATGCATATAATGTTGCAGTTGAAGAAAAATATAGATTCTTTAGTTTCGGAGATGCCATGATTATAAAATAGGGGGAATTTGATGAAAAATATAGATAAAAATAATTTATCTTTAAGAATAGCCTATGTTTTTGAATCAATTTTAGCAATGGTGGTTCTACTTGCTGTATTTTTAGGAACTATAGACGTTTTAAGAGTAATATGGACAGCCTATATAGTAGATTTTCATACACCGGTTGATTATGGTCAACTAAATGATATATTAGGACAGATTTTACTTTTAGTTATAGGGGTAGAACTTGTAGTAATGTTATCACTTCATATTCCAGGTGCTCTTTTAGAGGTATTATTATATGCAATAGCTAGAAAAATGTTATTACTTCCAAAGAGTGAAGGTATGACAGAAGTATTATTAGGTGTTATAGCAATAGCAGGATTGTTTATTATTAGAAAATACTTAATAGCTAAGGATAACAGTACTATGAATATAACCAGTATTCACTATGAAGACTGTGAAGAAGGTCAAGAATGTGAAGAATGCGAAGCTTGTAGAGAAAGAATGAAGCAACACAACGTATAAAATGAATAGATAGTAAGGAGACAAAATTATGAGTGCAATAAGATATGAGCTTATAAAAACATGTAAGCAAAGTGGAGCTAGATTAGGAAGACTTCACACTCCACATGGAGTTATAGAAACACCTATATTTATGCCTGTTGGAACTCAAGCAACAGTAAAATCAATGACTCCAGAAGAGTTAAAAGAAATAGGATCTCAAATAATATTAAGTAACACATATCACTTATATATGAGACCAGGACATGAGTTAGTTAAGGAAGCTGGTGGGCTTCATAAGTTTATGAACTGGGATAAGCCAATACTTACAGATAGTGGAGGATTCCAAGTATTTAGTTTAGGGCCACTTAGAAAGATAACAGAAGAAGGTGTACATTTTAGATCTCATATAGATGGATCTAAACACTTTATAAGTCCTGAAAAAGCTATGGAAATACAAAATGCTCTAGGTTCAGATATAATGATGGCCTTTGATGAATGTGCTCCATATCCAGCGGATAGAGAGTATGTTAAAAACTCTTTAGAAAGAACTACAAGATGGTTAAAAAGATGTAAAGAAGCTCATAAAAACACTGAAAAACAAGCATTATTTGGTATAATTCAAGGTGGAATGTACAAAGATTTAAGAGAGCAATCTGCTAAAGAAATATTAGAATTAGATTTACCAGGATATGCAGTAGGTGGTCTAAGTGTTGGAGAGCCTAAAGAATTAATGTATGAAGTATTAGATTATACAGTACCTCTAATGCCAGAAGATAAGCCAAGATATCTAATGGGTGTTGGAAGTCCTGACGACTTATTAGAAGGTGTTATAAGAGGAATAGATATGTTTGACTGTGTTTTACCTACTCGTATAGCTAGAAACGGTACAGCTATGACTAGTGTTGGTAAAATAGTAGTTAGAAACGCAAAATATGCAAAAGACTTTACTCCATTAGATCCAAATTGTGATTGTTACTGCTGTAAGAATTATACTAGAGCATATATAAGACATCTTGTTAAGGCTAATGAAATATTAGCAGCAAGACTAATAACGACTCACAACTTACACTTCCTATTAAACTTAATGAAGCAAGTAAGACAAGCTATAATGGAAGATAGACTATTAGACTTTAAAGAAGAGTTCTTTAAGCAATACGGATACAAATTATAGAAATTGTACTATGAAATAAAGTATTTTTAATATATAATTATTAATGAAAAGGTAAACTCTTCCTATATTTTAGGGGTATAGTTTATATAAATACTAATTAAAAATAAATAGATTATCCAAGGAGGGTAATCTATAATATTTATAGTATTACAGAATTTAGTATAATAAAAAGGAGTGAAGGTAATGCCACAACAAATGATAATGGCTGTAGTTATGTGGGTAGCAGTATTTGCTGTATTCTACTTCCTATTAATAAGACCTCAAAAGAAAAAAGAAAAGCAATTAAAAGAAATGAGAGAAAACCTAAAAACAGGAGATAAGGTAACTACTATAGGTGGTATAATAGCTCATGTTGCAAAGGTTGAAGAAGATCATGTAGTATTAGAACTTGGACCAAACAGAAGTAAAGTTCCATTTGAAAAATGGGCTATAGGAACTGTTCAGCCACAAGATGAGAAATAATTAAATAATAGTAATTTAAATACCTTTCCTAGAATATATATATATTACTGAGGGGAGGTATTTTTTATGGAAAAAACAAATCATATCTTAAAAGGTCTTGGATATGCGTACATATTAACATTAGCTACTTTACTTATATATAATTTAATACTTACATTTACAGATATGTCAGGAAGCAGTATAGCTATGGCATCTTCAGTTATAACTACAGCATCTTCAGCGTTTGGGGGCTTTTATGCTACTAAACATATAAAAGAAAAGGGTCTTATATATGGATTATTAGTAGGTTTAGTTTATATAGTGTTTCTTATATTGTTAGTTTGTTTAGCTAAAGATCAATTTATGTTTGATATGGGTATGCTTTATAAGGCACTTTTAGTATCCTTATCTGGTGGTATTGGAGGGGTTTTGGGTGTAAACTTCAAATAGAAGTTTTACATAAATACATTTTGTGATATAATCAATAGGGAAATTTAACTAGGAGGTACTTAAAATGGAAAAGAAACATGTTAAAACTTTATCTCAAGCTACATTAAAGCAAAGTGCTGCTAAAGGTGGATGTGGAGAATGTCAAACTTCTTGTCAATCTGCTTGCAAAACTTCTTGTACAGTAGCAAACCAAGAGTGCGAAAGATAATAAGTTTAGGATAAACATAAAAAGTAAGGCGTCATAACTTATGACGTCTTATTTTAATTTTAATTAATGAGTGTGATTTAGCATAGATTATATACATAAATATTATTTTAGATATAAATTAAGCTAATTTTTTGAAGTATTGCCTATATTTTATTTAAGTTATATAATGAAGGATAGAGTTTAAATACAATGAGGAAAATTGTTGATATAGATGAATAAATAATAAAACTTGGGAGGACGCAAAATGAGTATGATACATAAGTTTTCAATGAACGGATATAATATAGTTTTAGATGTAAATGGTGGAGCTGTTCATGTTGTTGATGATGTAGCGTATAGATTATTAGATCATTACAAAGAAAATACAAAGGAAGAATTATTTAAGATTCTAGGTGAAGAATTCACTAAAGAGCAATTAGAAGAAGCATATGAAGAAATAGCTACTTTAGAATCAGAAGGTCTTTTATATACAGAAGATAGCTATGAATTACACCCAGCATTTGTTGATAGAAAGAAAGTTGTTAAGGCATTATGCTTACATGTTGCACATGATTGTAACTTAAAATGTAAATACTGCTTTGCAGCACAAGGTGACTTTGGTGGAGCTAAGGAAATGATGAGCTTTGAAGTTGGTAAAAAAGCAATAGATTACCTTATAGCTAACTCTGGAAACAGAAGAAACTTAGAGATAGATTTCTTTGGTGGAGAGCCATTAATGAACTTTGATGTAGTTAAGCAATTAGTTGAGTACGGAAGAAGTGTAGAAAAAGAACACAATAAAAATATAAGATTCACTATAACTACCAACGGTATATTACTAGATGATGAAAAGATAGAATATATAAACAAGAATATGCACAATGCAGTTTTAAGTTTAGATGGTAGAAAAGAAGTAAATGATAATATGAGACCAACTTTAAATGATAAAGGAAGTCATGACATAATATTACCAAAGTTTAAAAAACTTGTAGAAGGTAGAGATAAAGATAAGTACTACTACATAAGGGGTACTTTCACAAGAGAAAACTTAGACTTCTCTAAAGACGTTATGCATTTTGCTAACGAAGGATTTGCTCTTACATCTATAGAGCCTGTTGTAGATGCAGATGAAAATCCATATGCTCTTAAAGAGGAAGATTTACCAAGAGTATTTGAAGAATATGAAAACTTAGCAGTAAAATATGCTGATATGTTAAAATCAGGTAAAGATTTTAAATTCTTCCACTTTATAATAGACCTAAATCAAGGTCCATGTGTAATAAAGAGAGTAACAGGATGTGGAGCAGGAAATGAATATCTTGCTATAACTCCAAATGGAGATATGTATCCATGTCACCAATTTGTTGGAAATGAAGACTACAAACTATCTAACATAATGGAAGAAGAAATAGTATTCCCTAAAGAAGTTGTAAAGAGCTTTAGAGATGCTCACGTATACAGCAAAGAAGATTGTAAAAAATGTTGGAATAAATTCTACTGTTCAGGTGGATGTCATGCAAATGCAATAAACTTTAACAATGACATAATGAAGCCATATGAATTAGGATGCGAAATGCAAAAGAAACGTACAGAATGTTCAATAATGATACAAGCAAAATTAATGTTAGAAGGAGAATAAGATGATAAAAGGGTACAAAGGAATAGAACCTAATATTCATGAAAATGTGTTTGTAGCAGATAGTGCAGATATAATAGGTAATGTAACTATAGGAAAAAATGCTAACATATGGTATAACGTAGTTATAAGAGCAGATGAAAGTAGCATAACTATAGGAGAAAATACAAATATTCAAGATGGATGTGTAGTTCATATTTGTCATGATGCACCGACTATAATAGGAAACAATGTAACTATAGGACATAAAGCTCTTATACATGGATGTAAAATAGGAGATAATACATTAATAGGTATGGGGGCAATAGTGTTAGATGGTGCTAAAGTCGGAGAAAGTACACTACTTGCTGCTGGAAGCTTAGTACCTCCAGGTAAAGAAATACCATCAGGAGTACTTGCTATGGGTTCACCTGCAAAAGTAATAAGAGAACTAACACATGAAGAAAAAGAAAATCTTAAAAAATCAGCATTAAAATATGTAGAAACTGCAAATAATCATAAATAAGAAAACTAAAAGGGCAATTTTAATATTGCCCTTTTATTGTTTACTTAAGTCAATAAAAGATGGAGCTGATAAGAGTGAGAATAAGTTACAGAAATATAAAAAGATACAAAGAAATTATACGCATATTAATTAAATATGGGTTTTCTTATATAGTAGAAAAATTAAATATTGAAGGTGTAGCATATAAAATACCTATAACCAATCCATCTGAAGAAATAAAACAAATGTCTACGGGGGAAAAGATAAGACGAGCTTTTGAAGAGTTAGGACCTACTTATGTTAAGTTAGGACAAATCTTAAGTACTAGAAAAGATTTGTTAGACCAAGATATAATAGATGAATTATCTTTGCTTAGAGATAGTGTAGAACCTTTTGATACGGATATTGCTAAAGATATATTTAAAGAAGAAATAGGTCTAGATATAGAAAAAGTATTTAATGAATTTAATCCTAATCCAATAGGGGCAGCATCTATTGGACAAGTATATGAAGCCAAGCTTCAAAATGGAGAAGATGTAATAATAAAGATACAAAGACCTAATATTGAAAGTAGGATAAAATCAGATTTAGAAATACTAAAGGGAATGGTTTTAGCATTTAAAGATTCAAATAAACATAGTTCTATAGACGTTATACAGATAATTGAAGAGTTTCAAACTCAATTAATGAGAGAGCTAGATTACAACTTTGAAGCTATAAATGCTATGAAGTTTAGGAAAATGTTTGAAAATAGTAGAGAAGTTTATATACCTAAAATCTATGTAGAATTTACTACAAAAAAAGTATTAGTAATGGAAAAAATTATAGGTGTAAAACTAAATGATGCAGAGAAAATAAAGGAACTTAATTGGGACACAAAGATAATAAGTGATATAGGTATTAAGTCTTTATTTAAGCAAGTATTTGAGTATGGCTTTTTTCATGCTGACCCACACCCAGGCAATATTTTTGTAGTTAGTCAAAACACTATATCTTATATTGATTTTGGGATGGTAGGAATAGTAGATAGAAATACACTAAATGCTTTAAATGAAATTGCAGTAGCTTTGGTAGAGAAGAATGTAGATAGGGTAATATATATATTAACAGAGATGGATGTTATAAATAATGAAGTGGATATAATTGGGCTAAGACAAGATTTATTATATTTAATTCATTATTATTATGATGTTCCAATAGAAAAAATAAATATATCGGATATTATGAATGAAGTATTTAGATTCTTTAGAAGATATAAAGTATCAATACCATCACAGCTTTCTACACTTGCAAAAGCAGTGATAACCCTAGAAGGAACTGGAAGAGATTTAAATCCAAACTTCTCCGTGTCATCTATAGGTAAAGAATTTATGAAGCATTATTATATAAATAAATTTAATCCTCAAAATGCTTTCTTAAAGTCAAAACATATGACAGAAGAGATAATATCAGATATGAAAACTATACCTAAGCAAATGAGAGGTATACTTAGAAATATAGAAAAAAACAATATAAAAATTCAATTAGAAGACATAAAGTTTGCTTCACTAGAGGAAATAATGAGGGATCTAACTACACAAGTGTCTTTAAGTTTAGTATTAGCTGCTATAATAGTCGGTTCATCACTTATAATTTCATCACCTAATATAACTAATAATATATGGATAAGGTTTACTGCATTAAGCGGTTTCTTTATATCATTTATAATAGGTATATTAATAGTAGTCAAAATTATAAGAATTCAATATAAAAAGAAATAGAGGGGGATAAGTTATGTTCAATAAAAAATGGACACTTAAACATACGGGAGATGTATGTGAAAGCGAATTAAGTAAAAAATTAAAAATTTCCCCGGAAATTAGTCAAATTTTAAAAAATAGGGAAATAAATAACGAAAAAGATGCAGAAATATTTATGAATCCATCATTAGAATATTTAAGAGATCCATTTTTAATGAAGGACATGGATAAAGCCGTAGATAGAATAAAAAAAGCTATAGACAATAAAGAGAGCATATGGATATATGGAGATTATGATGTAGATGGAGTATCTTCTACCTCAATATTATGTTTATATTTTGACTCTATTGGCTATCCGGTTAATTATTACATACCAAATAGATTAGAAGAAGGATATGGCATAAATGAAGAAGCTATAAGACACATACATAATCAAGGATGTAACCTAATGATAAGTGTAGACTGTGGTATTACATCTGTAGAGGAAGTAAAGATAGCAAATGAATTAGGTATAGATGTTATAATAACAGACCACCATGAGTGTCAAAGTGAAATACCTAATGCTCTAGCTGTTATAAATCCAAAACAAGAAGATTGTAATTATCCTTTTGATATGCTTTGTGGGTGCGGTGTTGCCTTTAAATTAATACAAGCACTTACTCCTAAAGAAGAATTTAAAAATAGTTTATATACATATTTAGAAATAACAACCCTAGCCACTATATGTGATATAGTACCGCTAGTAGACGAAAATAGAATAATAGTAAAAAATGGTTTAACTCTTATGTCTCAGGGCAATAATATAGGCTTAAGGGAGCTTATAAAGGTTTGCGGAGTTGAAACAGATAAAATAGGTTCATCTCATATAGGATTTTCTATAGGGCCTAGAATAAACGCATCAGGTAGACTTGGATATTCAATGTTAGGTGTTGAATTATTTACTACAAAAGATACAGAAAAGGCTAAAGAAATAGCTATGTTATTAGAAGAGAAAAATAACGAAAGACAGTTAATAGAAGGAAAAATGTATCAAGAAGCAGAGGCTATAATAGAGGCTAATGAAAAGTACAAGACTGATAAAGTTTTAGTTATAGCTAATGAAGGGTGGCAACATGGTGTTATTGGTATAGTTGCATCAAAGCTTACAGAAAAATATTACAAGCCAACAATACTATTAACTATAGAAGATGGTGAAGCTACAGGTTCGGCTAGATCTATAAAAGGGTTTAGTATATTTGATGCACTTGTAAGATGTAAAGATTTATTAAATAAGTTTGGTGGGCATGAACAAGCAGCAGGTTTATCTTTAGATAAAGAAAACATAGACAAGCTTTCTAATGAAGTTAATAAGTTTGCAGATTATGAACTTACTGAAGAAGACTTAATCGAAAATGTAAAAGCAGAACTTGAATTAAAAGAAGAATCTATAAGTTTAGAATTAGTAGAAGAACTTCATAAGCTAGAGCCATATGGATTAAATAACCCTAACCCTAGATTCATAGTAAGAGATGCAATACTTAAAAGTATAATAACTATGGGTAAAAATAAACAACATATAAAGTTTACTATAGAAAAAGGAAAGTCTTATGAATGTATAGGATTTAATATGGCATACCTTAAAGAAAGATATATGCCAGGAGATAAGGTAGATGTACTTTTCCAATTAGATGAAAATAATTTTATGGGAAGAAGAAGTATTCAACTTTTATTAAAAGATATAAGAATGTCTTATCCTAAAAATAGTAGTACAAATGAAGATATTATTGAACTATTTTCAAAGACTATACCTAATGAAAATTGCTTATACGATATAAAAGAAGTTGATAAAAATTCATTACATGAAAAATTTGGATTTGATAATATAGAAGAAATGATAAGTGGAAATAAAGATATTAATATATTTGATTATATAACTAAAGATACCTTAGTTATAGCAAATACTATAAATGGGCTTTATAGGGCTATATCAGATATATCATTAGTAGATGAAGATATAATAGATGGATTTGATATAAACCACAACGAAATTACGTCAAATAGTGATAAACTTCAGCTTATATTCTCTCCAAATATTGAAAAAATTAATATAAAAAGATATAATAATATTATTCTTTATGATTATTTGTATAATATGGGGGACTATTCTCATTTATACGAAAAAGCGAATAATGAGGCTATAATTATCAAATATTATAGTCAAACGGATTTACTATACCTAAACAATATTGTAAATAATTTAATTCCAGAAAGAGAAGAATTTATATACGTATATAAATTTATGCTTTCAAATAAAGAAATAAATGTTGATTTTAAGGATATAAAGAAGGTATTTAACATGATACCTTTAAAAGTATTTACAATATTAAAAGTGTTTAAAGAATTGTTACTATTAGATTTTGAGTTTGTATATGATAACTTACTAAATACAAAATCTATACATATAAAGTTATTACCAAAACCAGACAAAAAGTTAAACTTAGATGAAAGTAAAATACTTAAAAACTTAAAAACTCTTAACGAGAAATACAGAGAAAGTTATTAGGAGGAGCAATTGTAATGGATTTAAAACAAAAGATAAGAGAAATCAAAGACTTCCCAAAAGAAGGCGTAAGTTTTAAGGATATAACTACATTAATGCAAGACGGAGAAGCTTTTAAATATGCTATAGACGAATTTATAAAAAATTTAAAAGATAAAAACATAGACATAGTAGTAGGACCTGAAGCAAGAGGATTCTTAACAGGAACTCCAGTTGCCTATGGAATGGGAATTGGATTTGTCCCAGTTAGAAAACCAGGGAAATTACCATATGAAACAGAAAGCTATCAGTACGGATTAGAATATGGTAGTGATACTTTACAAATACATAAAGATGCTATAAAGCCAGGACAAAGAGTAGCAATAGTTGACGATTTACTAGCTACTGGAGGAACTATGGAAGCTGCAGCGGCTCTAATAGAAAAACTAGGTGGAGAAGTTGTATCTATGCAATTCTTAATAGAATTAGAGTCCTTAAAGGGTAGAGAAAAGCTATCTAAATACGATGTAAATTCTCTAATAAAATATTAATAAATTAGATTATTTTACAAAGGTGCTTAAAGGCATTACTAAAATAGTTGGTATTATACCAACTATTTTAGTATAAAGAATTAAAATGTTTATACAATAGGATTAAAAAGGTATTAAATTAATATAGGGTTTTATTTCTTTGAGTAAATGAATGAGGCTTTATAAAATTACATATGTAAAATAGGTGGTATTATGCATGATAAGGAATTACAAGAATTAATAGAAAAAATAAAAGGTTATGCTCCAAATGCTGATATAGATTTAGTAAAAAGAGCTTATTATCTTGGTAAAAAAGCACATGAAGGTCAATTTAGAAAGTCTGGTGAACCTTATTTCATTCATCCTCTAGCAGTTGCCAATATACTAGCAGACATGGAACTTGATATAGAAACTATAGCAGCAGGAATATTACATGACGTTGTTGAAGATACGGATTATACTTATGAAGATATAGAAAAACAGTTTTCTCAAGAAATTGCCAATTTAGTGGACGGAGTAACCAAACTTGGACAAATTAAGTATCAGTCAAAAGAAGAAACACAGGCAGAAAATCTAAGAAAAATGTTTATGGCTATGGCTAAGGATATAAGAGTTATACTTATAAAATTAGCAGATAGACTTCATAATATGAGAACTTTAAAATTTATGCCTCCAGAAAAAGCAAAATCAAAAGCAAAAGAAACACTTGAAATCTATGGGGGAATAGCAAATAGATTAGGTATTTCTAAAATAAAATGGGAATTAGAAGATTTAGCACTTAGATATATAGATCCAGATGGATACTATGAATTAGTTGATAAGGTAGCTAAAAAAAGAAGCCAAAGGGAAGAGTATATAAAAAAAGTTTTAAGTATACTAGATGAAAAATTAAAATCTGTAAATATACCATACAATGTATATGGAAGACCTAAGCATTTTTATAGTATATACAGTAAGATGAAAAACAAAGACAAGGGATTTGAAGAAATTTACGATTTAACAGCAGTCAGAATAATAGTAGATAATGTTAAAGATTGTTATGCAGTACTTGGAATGGTACATACATTATGGAAGCCAATTCCAGGAAGATTTAAAGATTATATAGCAATGCCAAAACCTAATATGTATCAAAGTCTTCATACCACTGTTATAGGACCAGATGGAGAACCTGTAGAGATACAAATAAGAACAAAAGAAATGCATCAAATAGCTGAATACGGGATTGCAGCTCACTGGAAATATAAAGAAGGTAAAACTCAAGATACAAGACAAAATGTTGAAGAGAAACTTCAATGGTTAAGACAAATGATGGAGTGGGAAAAAGACTTAAAAGATCCTCAAGAGTTTTTAGATGCTCTTAAAGATGATGTATTTAGCAGTCAAGTTTATGTATTCACTCCAAGGGGGGACGTTATAGAACTTCCGGCAGGTGCAACTCCAATAGATTTTGCTTATAGAGTTCATACTAATGTAGGTAATAAATGCGTTGGAGCTAAGATAGACGGAAGAATAGTTCCTATTGATTATAAATTACAAAACGGAAATATAGTAGAAATATTAACTTCTTCAAATTCAAATGGACCAAGTAGAGACTGGATTAATATAGTAAAAACACCAAATGCTAAAAGCAGAATAAGACAGTGGTTTAAAAAGGAAAGAAGAGAAGAAAATATTGAACGTGGAAATTTAATACTTGAAAAAGAATTTAAAAAATATAATATACCAGCAAAAGAAGCTTGTATAGAAAAGTACCTAGGCCAAGTGGCTAAAAAATTCAATCAACAAACTGTAGAGGATTTAATAGCTACTATTGGTTATGGTGGAATAATGGCATCACAAGTTGTTCCAAAGGTAAGAGAATTATACGAAAAAGAAGCCAAAAAAACTAAAAAAGAACAAGAAGCAAATGCTGTAGAGGACTTAAAGAATCACAATTTAACAGATTCTGAATATAAGAAAAAGAGAAAGAATACATCTCAAGGAGTAACAGTAAAAGGACTTGATAATATATTAGTTAGATTTGCAAAATGTTGTAATCCACTTCCAGGTGATGAAATAGTAGGATATGTTACAAAAGGTAGAGGTGTAGCTGTTCATAGAAAAGACTGTCCTAATGCAAATGTAAATGGAGACTTCTTTAAAAATAGATTATTAGAAGTTGAATGGTGTAACTCGGAAAGTAGTAGATTTGAAGCAGAAATTCAAATAAAAGGTGTAGATAGAAAAGGTATAATTAATGATATAACTCATGCTGTAGCAGTTGAAAAAGTAGGATTTAATGGTATAAATGCCAGAAAAGGAAAAGAAGGTATTATAAATGTTAATCTACTTATTGAAGTTGATAATATAGATGAGCTAAATTTATTAATGAAAAAGATAAAATCTATACCAGGAATAGAAGATGTATATAGAGTAATAAACTAGGAGGAAGGACTATGAGAGCAGTTGTACAAAGAGTATCATCATCTAAAGTTACAGTAGGTGATCGTGTTACAGGCCAAATAAACAAGGGACTACTTGTTTTACTTGGAGTGACTCATGAAGATACATCAAAAGATGTTGATTACATGATAGATAAAATACTAAACCTAAGAATTTTTGAAGATGAAAATGAAAAAATGAACTTATCTCTTAAAGATGTAGGTGGAGAACTTTTAGTGGTTTCACAATTTACCTTATATGGTGATTGTAGAAAAGGAAAAAGACCAAGCTTTACAAATGCAGCAAGACCAGATGTTGCAACTAAACTTTATGAAGAGTTTGTACAAAAAGCAAAGAATAATGATATAGTAGTTGGAACTGGTGAGTTTGGTGCTCATATGATGGTAGATTTAACTAATGATGGACCAGTTACAATATTATTAGAGTCAAATAAAGCTTTCTAGGGGGATTTAAAAATGAAAATAGAAAAAATACTTGAACCAAGCTTTGGTGAAAATATGTATATATTAGTAGATGAAGAAACTAAAAAATGTGCAGTAGTAGACCCAGGTGGAGCAGAAGATAAGATATTAAATTATATAAAAAATAATGGCTTAACACTTGAATATATATTATTAACTCATGGACACGGAGATCATATAGGTGCAGTAAAATCTATAAGAGAAAAGACAGGTGCTAAAGTAATTGCACATATTGATGAAAAAGAATTATTAAATGATAATAGAAAAAATTTAAGTTGTATGATGCCTCATTGCGGACCACAAGAATTAGATGCTGACATATATGTAAATGATAAAGAAAAATTAACATTAGGTAATTTAAAACTATCATTTATACATACACCAGGACATACAAAAGGTGGAATGTGTATAAGAGTTAATGATGATATGTTTACTGGAGATACTTTATTTGCAGGAAGTATAGGTAGAACAGATTTTATTGGAGGAAGTTATAAAGAGTTAGAAAAATCTCTTAAGAAATTATCAAAATATGAAAATGACGTTAAAATTCATCCAGGTCATGGACCAAGTTCTACTTTAGGAATAGAAAAGACGAGCAATCCATATATGAGCAGATAAAAAATAATTGCTCCAATAACTTATGGATAATATATAACTAAAGTTTTAAAAGATAGCTATATTAGCTATCTTTTAGGCATTTAAGTAACTTAAAGTAAATTTAACTATTATGTTAAGAAGGAGCAAGAAAATGATAGGTGTAGTTTTAAAAGGACATGATTATAAATACGAAGTAGCTGAATTAATAAAACTATTTACTACGGATTTTGAATTTGTAGAAAGAAAAAGCTTCGGAAGAATATTAACAAATACATTATTAAAATATAATGATACAATAATCGCTAAAACTGAATACTATGAAAATTATGATTTAAAGTATGAGTTTAGAGACCATATAAACATAAGTGGATTAAATGAACAAGAAATAAAAAAAGCTACAAAAGAAACTATAAAAAGAAGTATATTTAAAGTTTTAAAAAATAGATTAAACTCATATGTACCTTGGGGGATACTAACAGGTATAAGACCTGTTAAGATAGTACACACTCTATTAGATCAAGGTGTAGATGAAGAGTCTATAAGAAAAATATTAAAAGAAAAATACTATATAATGGATGAAAAAATAGACTTAAGCTTAGAAATAGCAAAGAGAGAAAGAATATTTATATATCCAATAGATAAAAATAAAATTTCTTTATATGTAGGTATACCATTTTGCCCAACAAGATGTTACTATTGTTCATTCCCAGCAAATCCATTAAAGCAATTTGGACATTTAAGAAAAGAATATGTAGATAAGCTTATAGAAGAAATAAAGGGACTTTCTAAAATATTAAAAGACACTAATAAAGAAATAGAAACACTATATATTGGCGGAGGAACACCAACAGCTTTAGAAAAAGAAGAATTAGATACTTTAATAACTGCCTTATTTAAAGAGTTAGATTTAAGTAGTATAAAAGAATTTACAGTAGAAGCAGGAAGACCAGATACTATAACTAGAGAAAAATTAGAAGTTCTTAAAAAGCATAATGTAGATAGAATAAGTATAAATCCTCAAACTATGAATGATGAAACATTAGCTAAAATAGGTAGAGACCATACTGTAGCTGATATAGTAGATTGTTTTAATATGGCAAGAGCAATAGGATTTGATAATATAAATATGGATATCATATTAGGTCTTGTAGATGAAGATTTAGATATGGTTAGAAATACTTTAGAAGAAATCAAAAAACTTTCACCAGAAAGTTTAACAGTACATACATTAGCTGTAAAAAGAGCATCTAATCTAAAAGAAAATCTAGATAAATACGAACTTACAAGATATGAAGAAATGATAAAGATGATAGATTTATCAATGGAATATGCTCGTGATATGGGACTTAATCCATATTATATGTACCGTCAAAAGCATATGTTAGGAAATCTAGAAAACATAGGATATGCTAAAGAAGGTTACGAATGTATATATAACATTCAAATAATGGAAGAAAAGCAAAGCAACTATGCAGTAGGTGCTGGATCTATATCAAAATTTGTATATGTTGATGAAGATAGAATAGAAAGAGTTGACAATGTTAAAAATGTAGAGCAATATATAGACAGAGTTGATGAAATGATAGAAAGAAAGAGAAAGGAGATATACAAAAATGTTAACTAAAGCTCCAAGAGGAACTAAGGACATAACTCCAAAAGATGCTTACAAATGGAATTATGTTGAAAATAAATTTAGAGAGGTATGTGCATTATTTGGATACGAAGAAATGAGAACTCCAATATTTGAACATACAGAATTATTCAAAAGAAGTGTTGGAGATACAACTGACATAGTACAAAAGGAAATGTATTCTTTTGAAGATAAAGGTAAAAGAGATATAACTTTAAAGCCAGAGGGAACTGCTGGTGTAGTTAGAGCATTTATAGAAAATAAATTATATGCAGAAACTCAACCAACAAAGCTATTTTATATGACACCTTGTTTTAGATATGAAAGACCACAAGCAGGAAGACAAAGACAATTCCACCAATTTGGAATAGAAGCTTTAGGAAGTGACAAACCATCATTAGATGCAGAAGTAATAGCTTTAGCTGTTCAATTTTTCAATGAAGTTGGTCTTAAAGATTTAGTAGTTAGCATAAACTCTGTTGGATGTCCAACTTGTAGAGCTAAATACAACGAAATATTAAAAGCATACTTAGACTCAAAAGCAGATGTATTATGTGAAACTTGCTTAGAAAGAAAAGATAAAAATCCAATGAGAGTTATAGACTGTAAGAATCCTACATGTCAAGAAAACTTACAAGACGTACCTTTTATGGTAGATCACTTATGTGATGATTGTAGAGAACATTTTGCAAAAGTACAAGAGTACTTAAATGAAATGGAAATAAACTATGTAGTTGACAAAAAAATAGTTAGAGGACTTGACTACTACAAAAAAACTGCTTTTGAAATAATATCAAATGATATCGGTGCTCAAAGTACAGTTTGTGGTGGAGGAAGATACGACGGACTAGTAGAACAAATTGGAGGACCTAAAGGAGTTAGTGGTATAGGATTTGGTCTAGGAGTTGAAAGATTATTATTAACTTTAGAAAATAATAATATAGAAATAGAAAATCCACATGCTATGGATATATTCATAGTAACAATAGGAGATAAAGCTAAAACTAAGAGCTTTAAAATATTAAAAGATTTAAGAAGTGAACATATAAGTGCTGAAAATGACCACTTAGATAGAAGCGTTAAGGCGCAATTTAAGTACTCAGATAAAATAAATGCAAAATTCACTATAGTTATAGGTGATGATGAGTTAGAAAATGATAGTGCTACACTTAAGAATATGGCTACATCAGAGCAAACTACTATAAAACTAAGTGATATAGTTAAAGAATTAAAGGAAAGATTATAATTTGTAAGGGATTATACAATTTTAAATATAATTTATGATATATCATAAATTATAGAAAGCCAATTTTAAATGGACAAGTAAATTGCAGTAATGATAAAATATTAAATTATAATAAGTCTTATACAAAAGGTCTTAAAGAAAGACTTTTGAAGCACATATACAAAGATTATATATCAATAATTTTTAAATAAATATAGTTTATTATGTGCTATAGGAAATTTAAAGAAAGCCTGGAGGGTAAATAATGGAAACTCTAAACGGATTAAAGAGAACTCACTATTGTGGGGACTTAAGAGAAAACAATATAAATGAAGAAGTTGTCCTTATGGGATGGGTTCAAAAGAAAAGAAACTTAGGTGGATTAGTATTTGTTGACTTAAGAGATAGAAGTGGATTATGCCAAATAATATTTGATACTGACGTTAATGCTGAAGCTTTTGCTAAGGCTGAAAAGTTAGGTTCTGAATATGTTATAGCTGTTAAGGGAAAAGTTTGTGAAAGATCATCTAAAAACCCTAACATGCCAACTGGTGATATAGAAGTATTTGCTACTGAACTTAGAATACTTAATGAATCTCAAACACCACCAATATATATAAAAGATGATGATAATGTATCAGAAGAATTAAGACTTAAGTATAGATACTTAGATTTAAGAAAGCCATCTATGCAAAAGACTTTAATGTTAAGAAGTAAGGTTGCAAATATAGTAAGAAACTACTTAACAGAAAATAACTTCTGTGAAATAGAAACACCTTTCTTAATAAAGCCAACTCCAGAAGGTGCTAGAGATTATCTTGTACCAAGTAGAGTTAATGAAGGTAAATTCTATGCTTTACCACAATCACCACAATTATTCAAACAATTATTAATGGTAAGTGGTATGGATAGATACTTCCAAATCGTTAAGTGCTTTAGAGATGAAGACTTAAGAGCAGACAGACAACCTGAGTTTACTCAAATAGACTGTGAAATGTCTTTTGTTGAGCAAGAAGATGTTATGGCAATAATGGAAAAAATGGTTCAAGTTATATTTAAAGAAATATTAAATGTAGATGTAGCATTACCACTTCCAGTTATGACATATGCTGAAGCTATGGAAAGATACGGAAGTGATAAGCCTGATACTAGATTTGGATACGAATTAACTAATATATCTGATTTAGTAGAAAACTGTGGATTTGGAGTATTTGCTAATGCTACTAAAGATGGAATGAGCGTTAGAGGTATAAATGTTGAAGGTAAATCTGATGAAATAAGTAAAAAGCAATTAAGTAAAATAGAAGACCATGCTAAGACTTACAGAGCTAAAGGTCTTGCTTGGATGAGAATAGGAGCTAACAGAGAAGTTACTTCTCCAATAGCTAAGTTCTTCACAGAAGAAGAATTAACAGCTATACTTGACAGAATGAATGCTAAAGAAGGCGACTTATTATTATTCGTTGCTGATAAAAACTCTGTAGTATTTGATGCATTAGGTCAAGTTAGACTTGAAGTTGCTAGAAGACTTAACTTATTAGACAACAATCAATATAAAATGTTATGGGTAACTGAATTCCCTGTATTTGAAGAAGATGAAGAAACTGGAAGAATGATAGCTAAACACCACCCATTCACTTCTCCAATGGATGAGGATATAGAAAAGCTTGAAGGAGATGACAAAGCATCTTTAAGAGCTAAGGCTTACGATATTGTTATAAACGGATACGAAGTTGGTGGAGGAAGTGTTAGAATATTTAACGCTGACGTTCAACAAAAAATGTTTAAAGCATTAGGATTTACTGAAGAAGAAGCTAGAGAGAAATTTGGATTCTTATTAGATGCATTTAAGTATGGAACTCCTCCTCATGCAGGAATTGCATTTGGACTTGATAGATTAGTTATGATACTTGCAGGAACTACTAACATAAAAGATGTTATAGCATTCCCTAAAAACCAAAGTGCAGTATGTCCAATGACTAATGCTCCAGCAGTAGCTGAAGAAGCGCAATTAAAAGAATTAAATATAAAAGTTGAAATAAACAAGTAATATACAAATTTTGTATATTATAGCAAAGAAAGTGCCTCAAGATAGATTATTAAGAGGCACTTTCTTTATTTATTTTTGAGCAAGGTATATACCTAGTGGATACATAAAAAATTATAATTTAAGTTTGACTAATTAATATTATTTTGAGTTAGTATTATTTTGAGAATAGTACTTGCTTACAAGCATCTTTTCTCCACCTTCAACGGATCTTTCTCCACCCGCATAAGGTTTAGCACCCTCCATGTTATATGCTTTATCTCCAGATAATAAATTTTTAGCATGATCATCTAAAGTATCTTGTGAATATTTATTAGTTGTTTTATTATCTGAGCTATCGTAATAATCAAGTTCAGATGAAATTTCCATTCTTAAGTTATTTAAAGCTTTTTTAGCATTTGATTTAGAATTAGTATCCATATTAGAATCTCCTTTAAAAGTAATCTATTAATATAATCAACATAATAAGCTAAAACTATACTTAAAAGAGTAAAATAGTATTATAAAGATCGGA
>ERZ1463036.65-NODE-65-length-24094-cov-9.763385_pt1 | contig 24094 bp, 27 predicted proteins | sample MGYA00564485_ERZ1463036 | MGnify/ENA primary metagenome ERZ1463036 (study PRJEB39244, sample SAMEA3635127) | Helicobacter pylori | study: EMG produced TPA metagenomics assembly of PRJEB11511 data set (Assembly of a 5300-year-old Helicobacter pylori... | reverse complement strand
CTCTTCCGATCTAATATAAAAAGAAGAGGTATACTTATGAATAAATTAGCATTAAGTTTTATAACAGCTTTTACTTCATTTTTAGTTATAGGATGTAGTGATAAAAGCGTAAATGATGATAATAAAGTAGAAGTTAAACCATCTTCTGCAGTAGAAAGTGAAATATCTCAAAGTGAAGCAACACTAAAGGAATCGGATAAAATTAAGCAAAATTCAGATAGCATTAACATACCTATACATATACTTAAAGATGATCCTAAAGAGGTTAAGTATATAGAAGTTAAAAAAGATAGTACACTTCAAGAAAAGATAGAAAGTATTATAAATGTATTATCTAAAGAGTGCTTTAATAGTTTACCAATGAAAGTTACTGTTTTTATTAAGAATAGTACTGCAAGGATTGAATTGATAGAACCAAAGACTGATTCAGAGAGTAGAGTATCTTGGAAGAAAGATTATCTAAATGAAACAACAAAAGAGTACACAATAAATACAATTGTTAAAAATATAATTCAAGAAGATTATAAAGGCGATTGGATAAAAAAGGTACAGTTATATTATGATGGTAAATTAATATCATTAGATTAAAAGTCAGTATTAGAAGTATTTCTAATACTGACTTTTTTATGTTTTTATGATTATTTTGTTTTTAATTTACTTTATATTTTTATATGTATTTCAAAGAAATATAAAGTAAAAACAATTATCATATAAATTAGATATCATCTATTGTATATATATCATCATCAAGATTTGATATATAGTTAGCTATAGATAATACACCTATACCAGCGAGAAGTTTCATTTGTTGCTTGCAAGTTGCTTTAACTGTTGAAGTTGTTATTTTTCTAATTGAAGGACTAATTACACTCAAAGCAGCTAATGTAGCAGAACCTATTAAAATACCTTTTAATAATTGATTATCTTTATCCATGGTGTCACTCCCATCAAGATATAATTTATAATATTAAAATTTAATTAAATTTTAATATTATAAATATGATGTGTAAATGATAAAAAAATATAATCTAAAACTAATATTTTAAAAATATTTATGATTTTAGGATTATTTACTTTAATAATATTATTAAAAGAACTAGTAACCAGATTTTAAGATTTTCATATAATTATATTAGACAGCATAAGTTTATTATGCGAGTTGAATATTACAGCAAAAGGGGTTTTGACGTATTATGAAGAAAAAGAAAAGCCAAGGGTGTGGATGTCAACCTAAGTGTGACAATTTCAATGTATGCAATGACAAAGTAAAATCATGTAAACCATGTAACTCACACAAATCAAATGTTTGTTGCAAAAAAACTTCAAAAAAATATATAGATTGTGATCATGAGAGTAAATGTGATTTTATGGACGATTGCAAATGTGATGAGCATTTTGAGATTACATGTGTAGATAAGTGCTTAGAACTAGCACAAAAAGCAGAAGATTTATTTGATGAAGCATCACGCTGTGAATGTAAAGCTAAGGAGTTAATGAAAAAAGCTAGAGAGTGTGAAAAATCATCAAATGTATTAGCAGCAAAAGCAAATGATTTAAGAGAAAAAGCACAATGCAACGAGAATGAATCTAGAGCAGCAGAATGTAAAGCTAAAGAATTAATGGAAAAAGCTAGAGAACTTTGTGAAAAGGCTAAATGCTTGCATAAAGAAGCTGAAGAAATAGAGAATGAAGCTAGATGTAAGTGTGAAAAAGCAAATGACTTAAGAGACAGAGCACAAGAATTCAGTGAAAAAGCTAAGTGTTTATATGCTAAAGCTTTAAAATTTGATGAAAAAGCACTAGAATGTTATAAATCTGCAGAAGATAAAATAAAAGAATATGGACATAAATCTAAAAAATGTGAAGAAATGATAAAAAAATGTAGTAGCAAGTTAGATAAGTGTGAAATGGATATGAAAAAATATATAGATTGTGATCACAAAAAATATTGTACATGCGATACTAAAGAAAGTAAATCATATTGCAAAAAAAATAAAGAGAAATATTGTGATATAGGTCTAAAGCCAGAATATTGTAAGCCACATTGCAAAGAAGATGTGTATATAGATTGTGATTGTGCAACTTATGTAAGCCCTATGTATGATATGTGTAATATGCACTATATAGGGGATATGGCAGATGAATATCCAATGGTCGGAATGCCTTATATGAATGCTTGCTCTAATCATTGTCAAGACGCAAATGATATGTGGATGCACTATTATATGAATATGAAAAATATGATGAAAAATATGGGATGGCCAAGATATTAAAATACTAAGAATAAATAAAGAATGCCTGCAGGCATTCTTTATTTATTCTTAAAGAAAATTATACTTATTTTAATAATTCTTTTTCTATAGACTTATATACTTTTTCCATGAGATTATTAAAATCTCTAGTAGATTTCATATAGCTAGAAACTAGAGGTAAATTAAAAAATTCTTGATATTCCTTGTTAAGTTCTACTAATTTACTTGATGCATCTTCTATTCTATTATTAGAGTAAAGCTTATTTTTTTTATCTATATAATTATCAAGTTGTCTTTTTAAATTTTTATTTTTATCAAGTTGGGATTTAGATTTCTTCATAAGTTTAAATTCATCACTAGATTTAATCGAATTAGCAAGTTCAAGTGCTTTTTTATTTATATCCATATATACCTCCATTTATAAAAAATACTATATTACATTTTATAATTTGAGAAGGTAATATATACTACATATTTAAAAGGAATATAATTTATATTATAAGCAAGTTAATTCATTTAAAAAGTATTCAAACATAATACCATCATTTCTATCAGTGTCAAATTTGGATGTATAGTTTACTACCTTATGAACAAAATAACTAGATTTGTTAATAGCAAATTCTAAATCATGACCATTTGCTATTAAGCCACATATAATAGATGTGAATATATCACCAGTGCCACTATAAGATAAATTATTATATTGAAATGAAGTAATAAAACAATTATCACTGATTTTATCATATCCAATATTTAGTATATAACCATCCTGAACTACTCCAGTTATAATTACATTTTCAGGGCCTAATTCAGAAATTTCTTTGGCTATATTAATAATATCTTTTTTAGTCAAATCACCAATATCAGAAATACTTCTATTGGTTAATAGACATGCTTCAGTTATATTTGGAGTCGTAAGATTAGATATCTTTACTAAATTTTTAATTTTTTTACACATTTCGTTATCAAATATAGAATACATATTTCCATTGTCACCCATTACAGGATCCACTATTACAAAAGAATTATTATTTTTTTTTATAAAGTCAATCACTATATCTACTTGGTCTTTAGAACCTAAAAAACCACTATAGATATAATCAAAATTAATATTAAGCTCAGACCAAACATTAGAGTATTCTCTCATATGATCAGTAAAATCTAAAAAACTATATTTAGGATAGCCTGTTTGACTAGATAAAATTGCTGTAGGAAAAGGACAACATTGAGTTTTTAATGCAGATAATATAGGTATTGCAGCAGTTAAGGAACATCTACCTACACCTGATAAATCATGAATAGCAGCTATTTTCTTCAAAATAGCACCTCCCTATAAAAATATTTATATAAATATATTACTACTAAAAAATTCAAAAACAAATATATAATTACAAAAAATAAAATGTATGGCTACAATTTATATAAATATATATTAAAAAGATTTGGGAGAGTAAAAGCTTTAAATAAATTAAAATTATTTTTAATATGTTTGGATATAATAATATAAATCAAGAGAATACATAAATTGCTTTTAGGAGGTCTGACATTGATAAAACTTAATATTAAAAATAAGTATGCTAAAATTATAATTATATCATTATCATTAACGATAGCTATTGGATTATATTCATATATAAAAGAAGGTGAATTAATAATAAAATCAAACTCTACCGAAGTAAGTAAAATAGAATATGGCGAAAATAATAAATACAAGCTTCTTCTTGAAGAACTATTTGATCATAGAAATAAAGCAATACTTGATAAAAATGAAGAAGGGCTAAAGGAATTATATGAGGTAGATAAAAAGTTTGGTTTATGGGCATGGGAACATGAAGTAAAAAAGATGAAATACCTAGAAAATTGGTCTAGTAAACAAGGAGTTAAGTTTAATGATATAAAAGCAAAAGTGAAAATCAAAAAATTAAAAGAAAAGGAAGAAGGTTTATACGGCATTATATGTACAGTTTCAACAGAGTATAAGTATTCATATGATAAAGAACCAGATATTATAAATATGTGTAGAATAGGAACTTATCATTATATAAATGTCAAAATAATAGATGATCAATATATAATAACTAAAGAATGGTATACAGATCCATTTGCTGATTCTTTAAACTTAGATAATATAAAATCTGAAGACATAAAAAATTATATAAGTATGCAAAAGCCTACAATATTAGATTTAAAGCAAGAGCAAATAAAAGCCATAGAATATGCACATAAATATTGTGGAGCAGCTGCTGATGAAGAAAATGGTTTAAAATTCAACTCAAATTACAGAGATTATAATCCAGAAGGTGGAGATTGCGCAAACTTTGCATCTCAAATAATGTTTGAAAGTGGGAGATTCAAAAAAAATGATACATGGAATTACGCAGATGGTGAAGGAACTAAGGCATGGGTAAATGCACAAGCTTTTAAAAATTATATATTATATAGTGGTAGAGGAAGCTTAATAGCAAAAGGAAGTTATGAAGAGATTTATAAACAAGCATATAATTTAAGACCTGGAGATTTTGTGGCATATGAAAAAGGAGGTAGAATAACTCACGTATCAACTGTAACAGGACTTGACTCAAAAGGATATCCTTTAGTAACTTGCCACAATACAGATAGATTACTAGTACCATGGGATTTAGGGTGGAGTGATAAAGCTATAAGATTTCATTTAATTAAAGTACATTACTAGAATCTATAAGTTGATGCGTATAAACTTAATAACATTTGACAATGATATGTATATATGTTAAAGTAATAATAAAGTTGCAAACATTTGTAGCTAAATAATTTTTGTGTGTTTTTAGGAGGATCTATTAAATGAAAACTGGTGTAGTTAAATGGTTTAATAATGAAAAAGGATTTGGATTCATATCTGTAGAAGGTGAAGGAGATGTTTTCGTACATTTCTCAGCTATAGCTGCTGATGGATACAAGTCTTTAGAAGAAGGACAAAACGTTCAATTCGAAATAGTTGAAGGTGCTAAAGGTCCTCAAGCTGCTAACGTAGTTAAATTATAATTAATTTCATATATATATTAGTAAGTCTAGTAGTATGTGAAACACCCGCCGCAATTAAGCGGCGTTTTTAATTTCACTATTAACTTATTCTTTTACGAGTCCAACTCCATTTATAAATTTAAATCCTTTTTCATTAATCAAAGCATCAAATAAATCTAAAGAATTGTATTTACAGAAATTATCTAAACAATAAAGAGTATCATCTTCTAATTTATCAAATTCATTATACATATGAAAAGGAGTACTAAACTTAATCATTTCATCTCTTAATTTGTCCATATCAATTAAAAATTCAGCATAAGATAAATCAAGACTTCCATTTAATATTAGGGATTTCACTATATCTAATATTTCATTCTTATCTTCAAATTTTATAACTATCTTTTCTTTATCTCTACGAGATTTAATATATTCATTTATTTTATCAACAATGTTTAATAAATTATTATCTATAAAATCAATAAAATCATCTTGATTAAATTTGCTTTCAATATCTTCTATAAGTAACTCATTCATATGAGATTCCCAAAGTTGCACACCATATCTGTTGTAATTAGTATTTTTTATAGGATCTCCCTTATAGTCATAAAGTCTAGGGAAAGAGTAGTTGTGATAGTTAGCTATTTCACATCTAAAGTAGTATCCATCTTTATCTTTAGGAATTAAATTTACTATAAATTCATGCATATCGCTTCCTAAATATATTTTTGTGTTTTTTAATAAATTAAATCTATCTTTTAAAACTTTAGCATCTATATTGTATAAATTATTTTCATATGCTATTTCATATACCTTGTGTTCATATATTTTATTTAAAAAACTATTAACTTCTATATTATAATCAAATTTCATTGTTATACCTCCAAATTTAAAACAGAAATAATTTTTATTTAATATATACCCATAAAAGATAATTTAAATAAAAAAAATAATTTTAACATATTTTAAATTAAAATATATATAAAAATATGTTAAAATTATAGTTGAGAGAAAGAAGAATATAATACTTTTGTATATAAATTAATTAATGTTTACTTATTGGAGGTGCAGTATAGTGAATATATTATTTTTTCTAACACCTAAGAGTGAAGTTGCATATATATATGAAAACTACACTATGAGGCAAACTCTAGAGAAGATGGAATATCATAGATATTCATCTATTCCCATAATTAATGATGAGGGGAAGTATGTTGGGACTATAACAGAAGGAGATTTATTGTGGACATTAAAAAATAAATTTTCGCTAGATTTAAAGGGAGTAGAGGATATTCCTATTAAAGAAGTAAATAGAAGAAAAGACAATTCTCCTGTTGATGTTAACGCTAATATAGAAGATTTAATTTCAAAATCTATGAATCAGAACTTTGTTCCTGTTATAGACGATCAAGAAATTTTTATTGGTATAATAAAAAGAAAAGACATTATAGAGTATTGTTACAATAAATTAAAAGAATAAGATAAGACCTAGTATATACTAGGTCTTATTTTTAGTCATTTAACTTGATCATATTTCCATATTTAGATCTAAGGTCATTTAATTTTTTAGAGTAAACTTCTGTTTGCTTTTGATACATTAAAGTTCTTTCTATTTCATTTTTAACTTCTTCGTATTCAGATTCTCCACCTTTATTTAAATCTTCTAATTTTATTAAGTGGTATCCAAATTGAGTTTTAACAGGTCCTGCTACTTCACCTTTTTCCATATTGAATACTGCTTCTTCAAATTCTGGAACCATTTGTCCTCTAGGGAATGATCCTAAGTTTCCACCAGCTTCTTTAGAAGGGCAAGTAGAATGTTCTGATGCTGCATCTTCAAAAGATACTTCATTAGCTTTTATTTTATTTAATAAATCATTAGCTTGTTCTTCAGTTTCAACTAATATGTGCTTAGCAGTAGCTGTTTCTGGCTTATTGAATTTATCTTTATTAGCATCAAAGAAAGCCTTCTTTTCTTCTTCAGTTAAAGATATACTAGTTAATACTTTGTTTATAGCATATTGCTTTAACATATTTTCTTGAACTCTTTGTAATTCTTTTTTAAACTCTTCATCATTATGTAATTCATTTTCTTTAGCTTCCATATAGAATAATTCTTGGTTAACTAAATCATCTAATAATTGCTTTTTACCTTGCTCACTATTAAAGTGCATAGCTTGATATGGTTCTAAGCTTTGTAGAGCACTCTCAACATCGTAGTTAGTGATTTCTTTTTCTCCAATTGTTGCTAAAACTTTTCTTTCCATAATTGTTACTCCTTTATGTAAGTTTATAATTAATATTACTTTCAATTTAAATGATATCAGAAAAAAACTTATATGTCTAACATTTCCAAATTTTATACTAAATATGTATTAATATGAAAAAGTAATAGTTATAAGTAAAAGTGATGATAGCATTCCAACGACACCTTCATTTTCATTGTATTTGAAATTTTTTATGCAAGAAACATAAAAGTATATAAATAAAAATATTAGTTTAAAAATAAGTAATATTCTGTTTTTAGAGAATAATAAATAGCTACATAAAAACAGTATAAATGCTAAGATTGTAGTTATTCTATATAATACATCTATATCTTCTATTTTATTAATAGATTTTAGAATCATTATTATATAAACTGTAGATGCTGTTAAAAATAATAAAAACATAAATATTTCAATCCTCATAGCAGCAATAGAAACATAGTCGTACCAAACTATAGGCCAAAAAAATAAGAATAAAAATTTAAAATATTTATCAAGAAATTCTTTTGAAATAATAAACACATCCTTTCAAATTCAATCTATAAATAAATTAAAGCATACAAATTAATCAAATACTACCATTATTATATCTATATAAAAAAAATATATGAAATATTTATTGTTTAATTAGTATATATATTAATTAAGAAATTAATTTATAAAATATATTAAGGTGGGATAGGTATGTATAGATATTATACTAAAGGTGTATGTTCAAAGTCTATATTAATGGATATTGAAGGCAATATATTAAAAGACGTAGTTTTTGAGGGTGGATGTAGTGGAAATACTATAGGAATAAAGCATCTAGTTGAAGGTAAAGATATTGATGATATAATAAAAAATCTTGAAGATATACCATGTAAGAATAGAGGAACATCTTGCCCTGATCAATTAGCTAAAGCACTTAAAATATATAAGAAATATGTTTATAATAAGTAAAAAAGTCTTCTAACGAAGACTTTTTTATTACTTAGTTACAACTATAGCTATTTTAGCATCAGGATTGTAACTAACTTGAACTAATTGATTTTTCTTAAGTCCAGCAAGGTCTTCTCCACCATAGTTTATTTCTAATTTTACTGGCATTTTACCTTGTTTTATTATAGCTACGTACTCATTTTTACCTTTTTTCTCTAGACTGATTAAGTTACCAACATAAGGCTTGAAGTTTTGATATTTTTCCCCAGCTTTTTTTATGTAGAAGTAAGTCCCAAGAGCAACTAATAAGTTAACTGCAAGTATAGCCCAACCATTTATCTTAGCAACCATACCAACTATCATAATGATAACCATTAAAACAATAGGAATTATAGCTTTTTTCATAAGTAGTTTGCCCATTATTTCATTAGCTCTTTTTTCAGGGCCAGTCATTGTTTTTGATCTAGCAAATGATTCTGCGAATTTGTCTTTTAAGCCCATATTAATCCTCCTAATTTAATTAATATTAGATATAATAACGATGTCATGCTTGAAACTTAAAGGTCATTACATTTATATTATGTACAAGTTTGTTATTAAAATTTATATTCAAGCAAAGCAAAATATATTAATTATTTTATCATATAATTAAAAAAAAGGAAATAAATGAGTTATAAAAACTTGATAAATATATATAGTAGTATAAATTAACATAATCTCATTCTTTAATAATATAATTTAGCTATTTTGTTTATTGTGGTAATATATATGTATATATTCATTAATAAAGTAAGGAGATTAATATGGAAAAGAAATATATAATATCTCTAGATCAAGGTACAACAAGTTCAAGAGCTATATTGTTTGATGAAAATGGAGAAATAGTAAGTAAATCGCAAAAAGAATTTACTCAAATATATAAACAATCTGGATGGGTAGAACATGATCCTATGGAAATATGGGGAACTCAAAGTGGGGTAATGAGAGAAGTAATAGAAACTAAGGGTATAAGGCCGGAAGAAATTGCTGCAATAGGAATAACTAATCAAAGAGAAACTACTATAGTATGGGATAAAAATACAGGAAAACCTATATATAATGCAATAGTTTGGCAGTGTAGAAGAACATCAGATATATGTAAAGAATTAAAAGACAAAGGATTAGAAGAAATAATAAAAGATAAAACAGGTCTTTTAATAGATGCTTATTTTTCAGCTACTAAAGTAAAATGGATATTAGACAATGTAGAAGGCGCGAGAAAAAAAGCAAATAATGGTGAATTACTATTTGGAACTGTTGACACTTGGCTTATATGGAATTTAACTAGGGGAAAAGTTCATGCTACAGATTACTCTAATGCATCGAGAACTATGATGTATAATATAAAAGAGCTAAAGTGGGATGAAGATATATTAAAAGAACTTGATATACCAAAATCAATGCTCCCAAATGTATACCCATCTAGTTATGTATATGGACACACTGATTCTATGATGATGGCAGGTGCAGAAATTCCAATATCAGGATGTGCAGGGGATCAACAAGCTGCGTTGTTTGGACAAACATGTTTTGAAAAGGGAAGTGCAAAAAATACTTATGGTACAGGTTGTTTTTTACTTATGAACATAGGTGAAGAGATAGTTAAATCTAGAAATGGTTTAATAACAACTATAGCTTGGGGGATAGACAATAAAATTACTTATGCATTAGAGGGAAGTATATTTATGGGAGGTGCCTCTATTCAGTGGCTTAGAGATGAATTAAGAATGATAAAAGAAGCTAAGGATAGTGAAAGTTATGCATCAAAGGTTGATGATACCAATGGAGTATATGTTGTTCCGGCATTTACAGGTCTTGGAGCACCTTACTGGGATATGTATGCTAGAGGAACCATTGTAGGTTTAAGTAGAGGAGCTAAAAAAGAACATATAATAAGAGCTACTTTAGAATCTATAGCATATCAAACTAAAGATGTATTAAATGCTATGGAACAAGATTCAAATATAAATCTTAAGTTTTTAAAGGTAGATGGAGGAGCAAGTAGCAATAATTTTTTAATGCAATTTCAATCAGATATATTAGATGTAAATATAGATAGACCAAAGGTTATAGAAACAACAGCACTAGGAGCTGCTTATCTGGCAGGACTTTCGGTAGGATTTTATAAAAGTAAGAATGATATAAAGGTTAAGTGGGGAGTTGATAAAGAGTTTACTCCTAAAATGGATAAATGCAAAAAGGAGAAATTATATAAAACCTGGAAAAAAGCTGTAAAAAGAGCTATGGAGTGGGAAGAAGAAGAGGAATAAAAAAGATGGTATTAAACCATCTTTTTTATTTATGTTATATTACTCCTTTATAGCAGCTACAACACTCATCTCAACAAGAAGACATTCTCTAGCCATCTTAGCTTCAACACATGCTCTAGCTGGAGCAAATCCTTCTTCAACCCAAGCATCCCAAACAGAGTTCATATCAGCAAAATCTTTCATATCTTTTATATATATAGTAACTGATAACATATGATTTTTATCTGAACCATACTTGTTTAATAAATCTTCTATTTTCTCTAATACTTTAGCTGTTTGCTCTTTTATATCACCTTCAGCATGAACTTGACCACATAAGTAAAGAGTATTATTGTGAACAACAGCTTTACTCATTCTTTCAGTTGTTTCAAATCTTTTTATTTCCATAATTTTACCTCCAAGTTAAAAATATTCCAATAAATCACATTACATATAAAAATATATCATATAAAGTAAAATTATTAAACAATTAAGTGAAATAAATTCCAATTCTAATATAGATAAACATAAGATGTATATGATGATAAGTTAAATAATAAATGGAGAGTTTTTATTTATTGAAATTGGTCAAATATATTATATAAATAATAATTTAAAACTATATAAATATGTTATAATCATATACAAGTAAAGATTTTTAAAGGAGGATAAATATGTCTGACGATAGAGTGATAGATTTTAACAATTTAAAAAACAAGGCTAAAGATTCTGATGTAGATAAGTTTGAACAGTATATATATAATTTATATTTTTCAGTAATGGATGGAAGTATGACAATGGCTGAATTTTCTAAGAAGATATTTGACTATATGAAGGATAATAATATATCTTATGAGAAGTTTATGAATATACAAAAAAAATTTATGGAAAGATATGGTATGAATCCTCAAGAAGTAGAAGATCAACTTAAAAATTTTGGAATAGATCCAGCAAATTTAGACATGTCTAATATTAGTGAAGAGAGTATAAATTCTATAAAGAATACAACATCATTTTATGAAAAATATGCTAATAAAATACAAACTAAAGGTTGTGTAACTACTTATATAAAAAATGATACAAATGATATAGAAGTTATAATAGATAAAGAAAAAGTTACATTATGCAGTAGTAAGAAAATAAATTTAGTTGATGCTGAGTTAAATGAATTTTTACTAGGATATAAAAATGTATTTAATAATAAAATAAAAGTAGTACTTTGTGAAAATTGTACAGAGTATGACTATTAATAAAAAATTCGCTTCATCCCATAATAAAAAAAGTGTATGATTAATTTTACTTAATCATACACTTTTTTATTAATAATTTATAGTTTTTACAACTTCTATTCCATTTTGTAGCATACTATTTAAAAATACCATGTTTAGAAGATTTGCAGGATGAACTTCGCTATCATATGTATCCACTAAATCAATAGGAACTATAATATTTTTACTTATATTATTTTGATTAAAATATGACTTTAACGTTATTGCAAATTGATATACACATATATCTGTACAATCCCCTACAACTATTATATTTTTAGTATTTGAAAAATTTATATCTTTTAATGTGAAAAAGGCATTAGTAGAGTTTTTCGGAATAACTTTGATGTTTTCTATAGACTTAAGTTCATCTATTATATCGCTTTCAAAACTATCTAGCATACAGTGAGGAGGATAACTTAAAAGTTCTATAGAATCAGTAGTATGACAATCTGTAAAGGCAGTTATATTAGACACTTTATTAGATAAATATTTTGTAAAATTATAAATAGGATTTATCAAAGCATTTATCCTAGGTGAATAAAGGGAACCACCTTTTGCAAATCCATTATTCATATCAACTATAAATAACTCAGTTTCATTTAGATTTAAATCATTAATATTTTTAGATTTAATGTTATCAATATTGTTTTTAATAGATTTTAATTCATTTAATAGATTTTCCATAATACACCCCTTATATATAAACTAATTATAGTTATTTTACATATATATAATACAGGTGTCAAGACATAAAAGAGCTATCTTCAAAGTTGAAGATAGCTCTTTAGAGGAATTAGTTATCTGCTAAAAGGTCAAATACATTCCTCTTAATATATATTATGCACTTTATATATAAATTGATACTAATTTAGAATAATAGATTAGCTATTAAAGTTATAATTGGTAGTGCTATAGCTGTACGTATTAAGAAGATAATAAATAAATCTTTTAGGTTTAATGGAATATCTGACTTTAATATTACAGCTCCAGTTTCAGTTAAAAATATTAATTGACTTATAGATAAAGCACCTATTATAAATTGAGTTATTTGGCTAACTCCATCCCCAGATACCATAATAGATGGTAAAAACATATCTGTAAACCCGACTAATACAGCAGGAGCTGCTATATGAGCATCAGGTATTTGTAATAAGTTTAATACATAAACTATTGGTAAAGATATTATATTAAATACTGGTGTAAACTCTGCAGCTATAAGTGCTAATGTCCCCCAAGCCATAACTAAAGGCAGTAATCCTAAGTACATGTCTATAACAGTTTTTATTCCTTGTATTATAATAGTATTAAAAGAAGGTGCATTTTCTGCTCTATATAAAGCTTTTTCAAAAGCAAATTCAAAAACATTTTTACCACTAGGAACTAATTCTTCCTTTAAATGAGCCACTCCGTTATAAGTAGAATCACTAAACTTATTTAATGGATATATACGAGGCATTATAAGTGCACAAGCTAGTGATGCAATACAAACTGTTCCATAAAATGGTACAAACATTGACATAAGCCCAAGTTGATCTGCTATAACTGTAGAAAATGGCAGTGACACTAAAGAGAAACAAACAGATATTATAACAGCTTCTTTAGTAGTGTAATAACCTTGTTTATACTGAGTGCTAGTAATCATAACTCCTAAAGTACCATCTCCTAGCCAAGAAGAAACAGCATCTACAGCAGCACGACCAGGAACTTTAAATAATTTATACATAAATTTAGATATTAAAGTTCCAAGTAAATCCATAAGACCAAAGTCAACCACTAAAGGTAAGAAGAAACCTGATACTAAAAATATTGCAAGAAGACTTGGTAAAAGTCCTATTATTGTTTGACCAGTAACATCAGATATTATAACTTTAGGACCTACATTAAATAAAGTCATAGTTATAAATATAGCACCAAGTATTCTACATAATAGCCAAAATGGAGAAACATTTAAAACACTATTTAAAAACTCATTTTTTATATTTATAAATTTACTCAATATAGATAAAATAGCAGAAGTAATAATAACAACTAAGGCTATGTTTAACATATAATCAGCAAAAACTATTTTTATAAGCTCAGCAATAAATCCTATCCCAATATTTATAGAAGATAATCCTTCTAAAGGAATCATACTACCATAAGGTAGTGGAATAACAAATAATAATAAACCAAATAATGACGGTATTAAAAATTTAAAAAAACTACTTTTCGATGTAGAACCTACTAAATTTCCTTGCATAAATCAAACCTCCTAAATTAAATTTAAATATTAAAAAAGTCCCTTGGTCAAAAGACCAAGAGACGAAAATTCCGCGTTACCACTCTTATTAATAATATATGCGCATATATTACTCACTTAAGTCTCGTAAGGTGAGATATCCCGATTACCATACTTAGTTTCAGATAATCTTCTCCAAAGCTCTCTTCGATTAAACTTCAATGCCAAGCTTCCACCATCCTCGGCTCTCTATAAAATTCATTTAATGTACTCTCTTTTTCATTGAATTTATATTATTTATTTTCTATAATCTTAAAATAAATAATTTTAAATGTCAACAATTTTATTTCGTAAAATTAAAATATTTAGAAAATTTTTATTAATAATTAGTTTTTGCTATTTTCTATTTCTTCGGCTAGATTATTTAAATATTCCCATCTCTCATATTTAAATTCTAGTTCTTTTTCAAGATTAGCTTTTTCATCAAGAACTTCTTGAAGTTTAACAAAGTCAGTTGCATATTTAGTAGAATCACTTTCTAATTGTTCGATTTTTTGTTCTAATTTTTCTATATCAGAATCTATAGTTTCGAACTCTCTTTGTTCGTTATATGAGAACTTAAGTTTTTTGGCTGATTTAGGTTTTTCTTTCTTAGGAGTAGAGTTTTCTTTTATAATTTTTTCATCTTCAAATTCTATACCTTGTACTTCCTTATAAACCTGATAATCACTATAGTTACCAGTATATATATGAATATTTCCCATACCTTCATATGCAAATATTTTATTACATATTCTATCTAAGAAGTATCTATCATGAGATACTGTTATAACAACACCTCTAAATTCATCTAAATAATCTTCTAGTCTATTTAGTGTTTCTATATCTAAATCGTTCGTAGGTTCGTCTAATAATAGTACGTTAGGTGCAGTCATTAGGGTTCTAAGTAGATGAAGTCTACGTCTTTCTCCACCAGATAATTTATTTATTAAACTATACTGAAGTGTTGAATTAAATAAAAATCTTTCACACATTTGAGAGGCTGATATTTTACTTCCATCAGAAGTTTCTATATAATCACTTCCTTCTTTAACATAATCTATAGCTCTCATATCAGGATGCATGTGAGAGTCATCTTGTGAGAAACATCCAATTTTAACAGTTTCACCAACTTCTATATGACCGCTATCGGGTCTTAATTTACCATTTAATATATTAATTAATGTTGATTTACCCATACCATTTTTACCAACAATACCTATTCTATCAGTACGAGCTAGAGTATAGTCTAAGTTATTTATAAGGCATTTACCATCAAAAGACTTAGATATATTGTGTATTTCTATTATTTTATTACCAAGTCTAGTAGAACCAACAGATATATCCATTTGCTCATCTGGTTTTATAATGTCTTGATTAACTAAGTCGTCAAAACGTTGAAGTCTAGCTTTTTGCTTAGTAGTACGAGCTTTAGCACCACGTCTAACCCATGCAAGTTCCTTTCTCATTAAATTTTGACGCTTTTCTTCCATACTAGCTTCAAGTGCAAGTCTTTCCATCTTTTTTTCTAAGAATAAAGAGTAGTTACCATCATAACTAAATAATCTACCTTTATCTAATTCAATTATTCTATTAGAAACTCTATCTAAGAAATATCTATCGTGAGTTATCATTACTAGTGACCCACGTCTAGAATTTAGATATTCTTCTAAATAATCGATAGTTTCATTATCTAAGTGGTTAGTAGGTTCATCAAGTATTAATAAATCACAAGGAGTTATAAGTGCTGAAGCTAGTGATATTCTTTTTCTTTGACCACCAGATAGCTCTTTTACCTTTTGACTAAAATTAGTTATGCCAAGTTTTGTTAAAATCATCTTAGCTTCACTTTCTAAATCCCAAAGACCAAGCGTATCTATTTTTTCTTGTAGAGATATTAGCTTATTGTTTATATCTTCATTGTAAGCTTTATTAAGTTTATCAAGAGTTTCTTGATATTCTAATAAAAGTTTCATTTCGCTAGATGTACCTTTAAATACTTGCTGCAATACAGTGAACTCTTCATTGTAGTCAGGATTTTGAGGTAGATATTCAACTCTAACTCTATTAGCTTTAGTAACAGTACCACTATCTGGAACTTCAACTCCTGCTATTATTTTGAGTAATGTAGATTTACCAGTACCATTAACACCTATAATACCTATTTTTTCTCCTTCATTAATACCAAAGGATATATTTTCTAGCAATGTTTTTTCCGAATAACTTTTACATATATTTTCTAAAGTCATTAAATTCATAAAATCACCTAAATTCATATTAATTTTGATAATAGATTTTTTATTTAAATAAATCTATATAAGAGATTATATTTATGCATGTTTAATAAACTATTAAATATAGACATTAAAACCAAAAATAATCTATATAAATTACATGATGAGGTAAATAGTTATTAACTAAATTAATTTTACATGTAAAAATAATAGAGTATAATCTATATAAAGAAGTGAAACTTAAAATGCATATAATATAATTTGAGAAAAACATAATTATATTATATCTTATAAGTGTTAAATATACTAAGGTATTTTAAATAGAAAATGGGGGATAAGCGATGGATATATATATATCACAATTAGACGAAACACAAAAGATACTTAAAATTATTAAAAAATACAATGTGGGATTAGAAGTTGTTCAATTTGCAAGTCCTTATATACTTGATGATAAAGACATGTATTTACAAACATATAAAGATGAAATAAAAGATATATATGGAAAAACTAATATATCAATACATGGACCTTATGCAGATTTATCTGTAGGAAGCAGAGATAGAGATATAGTAAAAGTAACTAAAAAAAGATTAAATGAAGGGTATAGTATAGCTAAAGAACTAGGTGCTAAAAAAATAGTATATCATAATGGATATACACCAAATACATACACTAAGGAAGAATGGCTTAATAATGCAATAACCTTTTGGAATGATTTTTTAGCAGATAAAGATGACAATATAGACATACATATCGAAAACACTATGGAAGAAGATTATCTTTTTATAAAAGAGTTAGTTGATAATGTAAATCATAAAAATTTTTCAGTATGCTTAGATATAGGTCATGTAAATGTATTTTCTAATATAAGTGTTAATGAATGGTTAGAAGGATTGGGAGATAGAATTAAGCACTTTCATATACACAATAATTATGGGTCAAAAGATAGCCACAGTAGTATAGAAAGTGGTAATATAAATATAATAGAACTTATAAAATACATAAACAAAAATTTAAAAAATTCAAGTATATCTTTAGAAATAGTTGATACAAATGAACTAATAAATTCTTTAGAAATACTTAAAAAAAATGGATTATTATAGTATTAATAAAACAAAACTGGTCAGGGTGATGAAGATGAAAGCTGAAATAATAACAGTAGGAACAGAAATACTTCTTGGGGATATAATAAATACTAATTCTCAATATTTAGCAAAAGAATTAGCAAGTATAGGAGTAGGTGTATACTACCAAAGTAGTGTAGGAGACAATGAAGAAAGACTTTTAAAATCATTTGAGGAAAGTTTAGGTAGAAGTGATATTGTTATAACTACAGGAGGACTTGGTCCAACTAGCGATGATATAACTAAAGAGGTGGCTTGTAAATTTTTTAATCAAACACCAGTACTTCATAAGCCATCACTTCAAAATATAGAAAAATATTTTAAAAAGATGAATATAGAGATAAGTGATAGTAATAAAAAACAAGCTTATTTCCCAGAAAATGCTATGGTACTAGAGAATAAAAATGGTACAGCACCAGGTGCAATACTAAAAAATAATAATAAAATTATAATAATACTTCCAGGACCGCCTAAGGAAATGAAGCCTATGTTTGAGGAATTTGTTAAGCCATATCTACAAGATAAAACTAAAAGTGTATTAATGTCAAAGAATATAAAAATACTTGGTATGGGAGAGTCTTTGGTAGAAAAAAATTTAATAGATATCATAAAAGAACAAAATAATCCAACAATAGCGCCATATGTAAAAGAAGGAGAAGTTAGTCTTAGAATAACAGCAAAAGCTAAAACTAAAAATGAAGCAAGTAGTTTAATAGAACCTTTTGTAGATAAAATCAAAGAAAGGCTTGGAAATTGCATATATGCAGTAGGAGACATAAATTTAGAAGATGTTATAGCTAATATGTTAATAGATAAAAATATGACCATATCAGTAGCAGAATCTTGTACTGGTGGTATGGTAAGTTCAACTCTTATAAATTACCCAGGAATATCTAAAGTTTTCGTTGAAGGATGTGTTACATACTCAAATGAAGCTAAGATAGAAAGATTAGGCGTCAAAAAAGAAACTTTAGATAAATATGGAGCAGTAAGTGAAGAGACAGCAAAAGAGATGGCTTATGGTATAGCAAGTAAATTTAATACTAATATCGGAATATCAACAACAGGTATTGCAGGTCCTGATGGAGGAAGTGAAAAAAAAACGGTAGGACTTGTATATATGGGTATATATATAAATGGTAAAACATATGCTATAGGTCAGATTTTTAATGGTGATAGACAAATGATAAGGTTAAGGGCTACTAAAACTATACTCAATGAATTAAGACTAAAATTATTAGAGCTATCTTAGGAGGACATATGATAAAGTATATATTTTGTGATTTAGATGGAACTTTATATAATGGACATATAGATGATAGAGATATTTATGAGATAAATAAAGTTCAGAAGGAAGATGTAGTATTTAACATAGCAACAGGTAGAATATTTCCACATGCATTAAATATTATAGATAATCAGATTGAAATAAAAGGTTACTATATATGCGAAAATGGATCTTATATTTATAATAAAGATAAAGAATTAGTATTTAAGGGTACTATAGATGATGAGATAGTTAGAAAAGTTATAGCTAGATTTGAGTCAAATGATGCAAAATTATATTTTAAGTATAATCAAACTGTAATACTATGCGAAGAATGTAATGTATTTAGTAAGTATACTAATAATTATATCCTTGATAAAGAATTTATCCATAGAAAAAGTTTTGATAATCTAATAGGAAATATAGGTGTAGTATCAGAAAATATAGAAGAGCTAAGCAAAATAGAAATAGACTTAAAAGCAGAGTTTAATGAAGTATTAGATATATATTTTTCATCAGAAAATACGTTAAATATTACTCCTAAAAACGTATCTAAGAGAAAGGGTATAGAGTATATATGTAAATCTTTAGGGATAAAAGAAGATGAAATAGCTACTATAGGTGATTCTCCTAATGACATAAATATGTTAAGTGGAGTAAAATATAGCTTTGCAATGAAAAATTCTAGAGATAGCGTAAAAGAACATGCAAACTATATTGTAGATAGTGTAGCTGAAGCTATAAAAATAATAAATGACATAAATTGCAAATAAGAAGGAGGATTACATAATGAAAAAGGTATTAGTTATGTTAGCAGATGGATTTGAAGAAATAGAGGCAATATCAGTGGTAGATGTATTAAGAAGAGCAAATGTTGTATGTGATATGTGTTCAATAAAAAAAGAATACGTAAGAGGAACTCATGATATAGTTTTAAAATCAGATTGTAGTATAGATGATATAAATGTTAATGAGTATGATGCCATAGTGCTTCCAGGTGGTTTACCAGGTGCTACAAATTTAAAAGACGAAAGAGTTAAAGATTTTGTACAAAAGTTACATAAATCAGGTAAAATAGTAGCAGCAATATGTGCAGCACCAGAAACATTAGAAGAATTTGAAGTATTAAAAAACAGAAAGTGTACATCTTATCCAGGATTTATAAAGGATAAATCTAGTGTATCTTATGTAGAAGAAATAGTAGTAAGAGATGAAAATATAATAACTAGTAGAGGACCAGCAACAGCTATTGAGTTTTCTTTAGAACTACTTAAAGCATTAGGGTATGAAGAAAAAGCGAAAGAAATAAGAGAGGAAATGTTAGTTAATTTTTATAATAAAAATGCTTAACAAGAATATTTAAAAAAGGATATGTAAACTTGCTTTAGCAAGTTTACATATCCTTTTTTTAGTAAATAAATATCTACAATTTTATTTATTATTAAATTTAATACCTTGATAAGAGTCACGTCTTCTTAGTTCTGCATCTATATCATTTAGTACTTCCCATTTTTTTAAACTCCATAAAGGCCCGACAAGTTCATCTCTTTTACCGTCACCTGTTAATCTATGAACTATCATAGTATCAGGAAGTATTTCTAGTTGATCACATACAAGTTTTATATATTCATCTTTATCCATTAGATTAAGCATGCCATTTTGAAGCATTTTTTCCATAGGAGTATCTTTTATTACATGAAGAAGGTGTATTTTTATACCATCAACACCCATATTTGCAACTGCTTTAGCAGTTTCCATCATCATATCATAATCTTCTCCAGGAAGCCCATTTATTATATGAACGACAACTTTTATATTTCTAGCTTTTAACTTTTCAACACCTTTTATGAATTCTTCATAATCATGACCTCTATTTATAAGTTTAGATGTTTTATCATGAATAGTTTGAAGCCCTAACTCAACCCAAAGATTAGTCTTTTGATTTAACTCATCTAAATAATCAACAACATCATCAGGAAGACAATCAGGTCTTGTAGATATAGAAAGACCTATGACATCATCAAGTTCTAATATTGTTTCATATTTTTCTTTTAAAACCTCTAAAGGAGCATAAGTATTAGTATATGCTTGGAAGTATCCTATATATTTAGCTGATGGCCATTTTTTATGCATCATTTCTTTTATATCATTAAACTGTTTTATAAGATTATCCTTTGGATTTCCAGCGAAATCTCCAGAACCTTCTTTACTACAATAAGTACATCCACCATAAGAAACCTTACCATCTATATTAGGACAAGTAAAACCTGCATTTATAGAAACTTTGAAAACTTTCTCGCCAAATGTATTTCTAAGATAATAATTCCATGTATGGTATCTTTTGTTATCAAAAGCATATTTAAACTTCGTCAAATTTATCACCTTTTCTAATCAATATAATTTATATCTATCTATATTACCATAAAAAAAGTATATGTACAAACTAGAATAACTAGTCTAAAAATAAGAATTACAATACTGTTACATAAAATTTAGAATACAAATAACATCTCTTTAATAATATTTATTAACAAAGTATTAGGGGGGCAAAAATGAGTAGTAATAAAGAAGAAAAATCATATAAAGAGATAATAAAAGAATGCTTAAATACTATAAAAAGCAAAATAAATGGTATAACTAAAAAACAATGTATAATAATCATAGTTTTTTTTGTTATATCATTATGTGTGTGCATAAATATAGTTGTAGCTAAGTATGACAAAAGAGTTTACCCAGGAGTTAGTATATACCAAGAAGACATATCTGGAATGAATTATAATGAACTAAGAGAAAAGTTAGAGGTATTAAAAAAAGAAATAAATGAAAAAGAGGTGAAAATAAAAATAAAAAAAAATACATATGTACTTAGTATGAATGACATTGTATCAAATTATAATACAGATAAATTATATGAAGATATAGTTAATGAAAATAAAAATAAAAATATATTAGAAAAATTTATGACTATAATAAAAAACAAAGAAAAAAATTATAAGTTTAACATAGATATAAATGAAGATAAGATAGTAAGATGTGGATATATTATAGATAAAGAAAATTCTAAAAAGCCACTAGAACCTAAAGTAATTATAGACAATGAAGTTGTAACATTGAAAGAAGGTAAAACTGGTAAAAGATTAGATTTAAATAGACTTGTAAAAAATATTTTATATAACATTAATAATGAAAATATATACAGAGAGGACATGGTTATAAACTGTAAAGAAATAAATGAACTGCCTACAATAAAAATAAATAGTTTAAAGAATATTAATCATAAGATATCATCATACTCAACTTCATATGCATCAGGTGGAGGAAGAGGAGATAATATAGAAGTTGCAGCAAAAAAAATAGATGATTTATTACTTATGCCAGGAGAAGAATTTTCATATGAAAAAGCTTTGGGACAAATAGATAGAGAAAATGGATATAAAAATGCACCTGTAATAATAAATGGAGATTTAAAAGATGGAATTGGTGGTGGTGTATGTCAAGTTTCATCAACGTTATATAATACTCAATTAAAGTCTGGAATACTACCTACAGAGAGAAGAAACCATTCAAAGCCAGTTAGCTATGTGCCAAGAGGATTAGATGCTACATTAGCTACAGGGAGTATAGATTATAAGTTTAAAAATACTTTAGAATATCCAATAGTTATAAATACTAAAACAAGTAATAACTTATTAACTATAGAATTTTGGTCAAATGAAAAAGCTTTAGATGGAATAGAGTATGAAGCTGTAGGGTATTCTAGTGGAAAAGTAGCTAATACGTATTTGTATGGATATAATGAGAAAGGAAAAAAAGTATATGAAAAACATATAGATACTAGTGTATATAGATAAAAAGAGGAGAATGTCTCCTCTTTTTAATTATAAAATTTAATCAACTTTATTTATAATATAATCACATTAAATTTTTATAATATGTCAATATTTTTTAATTTATTACCTACTGATAATATACTAAAACCTATAAGTATCAATATTACTGATAATATAGAAACTATAAATCTAGATAAGAAAAATGGTGAAAATATTAATATAAATCCAAATATGACTTTAATTAAATTAAAAGTACCGAATCTATAGTAAGGGTTATTTTTATTTCTAATTAAGTTTATTATTTGAGAATATATTATATATATTCCAAATATTGAGGAGATAAAAATTTGAATTTTAGTAGGAAATACTATCAATAATATGGCAGAAATCAAAAGTATACATTGTATACCAATAAAAGGTTTAATTTCCTCTTTAGGAGCATATCTTCTAAGTTCATTTATATTCTTTAAATTTAAGTATGCAAAAAATAAAAGTAATAAAGAAAAAGCAAAAGAAAGTAGTTTAATTCCGATTCCTTTATTTATAAAAGATAAAACACCAAAGCCTATAAGTAATACTCCTATAATCATAAACTTAACCGAGTTTTCTTTTTTATACATGTTACTAAAGTTTATATTAAACATTTGAAACATAGATTGTCACCTCTAACATTATTTTATATAAATTTAAAGTAATTATAACAAAAAATAGATATTTATTAAATAGTGAAAAATAAATTGTAAGTAAGCATTAATAGACAAGCTATATCATAGATTAAATAGAGAACATTTAAAGGAGGGATATAGTGGGGAATTTAGGGGCAGTTTTATTTGCTATATTAGCAGGAGTTTCTACAGCAATAGAAGCATTTGTAAATGGAGAACTTGGAAAAAATACAACTGCATTAATAGCTACATTTATAAGTTTAGTAGTAGGAGCATTATTTTTTTTAATAAGTATATTATTAGCTGGAGATTTTAAGGATTTAGCTAATATAAATAGTATAAATCCTAAACTATTAATAGGTGGTATACTTGGTGGGTTAATTATATATTTTACAGTAAAATCAGTTCCAAGTTTAGGTGTATCTAATACATTAACACTTATAGTAGTATCTCAGATGCTAATAGGTTTTTTTATAGACGCTACTCTTTTAAAAGAAAGTATACATCTTTATAAATACATAGGAGCAATACTTCTTGTTATTGGTACTTTTTTTATATTAAGTTAATCTAAATATAAATTTAAAAATAAAAACTTAATTAAGAATAATAAAGCTATAAGTATATAAAATTATATATTTATAGCTTTATTAATTTTTAGATAAATTTATTCTTTAAAATAATAGATCGGAAGAGCGTCGTGTAGGGAAAGAGTGTC
>ERZ1463036.64-NODE-64-length-24367-cov-88.373602_pt1 | contig 24367 bp, 29 predicted proteins | sample MGYA00564485_ERZ1463036 | MGnify/ENA primary metagenome ERZ1463036 (study PRJEB39244, sample SAMEA3635127) | Helicobacter pylori | study: EMG produced TPA metagenomics assembly of PRJEB11511 data set (Assembly of a 5300-year-old Helicobacter pylori... | reverse complement strand
GGAGAAAAAATAAAAGAGTATGAAGATAAATCTAAAAAATGTGAAGATATGATGAAAAAATGCCAAGATAAAATAAAAGGATGCTATGACATGGATGATTGTAAAAAAATGAAAAAAAGCTGTTACGTTGATTTAGGAATAGAAGAACATTGTAAGCCTAAATCTTGTCATGATAAATACGATAAGTGTGATAAAAAATATAATAAGCATGATAAATGTGAAGATAAATATGTTAAGTGTGGTAAAAAAATGAATTCAAGTTGTGGTTGCGAAGTTAAATATGTATGCCCAACATACACTCAAAAACCTAAGAAAGAAATGAAGAAAAATAACGAATGTGAATATGGATATTATGATATGTTTGATAAATGTAATAAAAAAAATGAGTACTATTATGAAGATAATTACTGTGATTTAGATGATATCACTTTAATAAAAGAAGAAGAGACTGGACTATATATAAATCCAATATATAATATGGAACCAATGCAATACATGGGAGATTTTGCTTGTAAGTATCCATCTATGGATGAACCATATATGCATATGGATAAAATGGGAATGGAAGAAATGCAAGATATGTGGATGAATTACTATATGTATATGCAAAATATGATGCAAAACATGATGCAAAATATGGAAGATTAATAATAAATAAATCAAAGCTCATAGTTAAGACTATGAGCTTTGATTTATTTACTGTAAAATAAGATTGAATAAAATTTATTTATATTAAGAGTAGGGGGCAATTAACATGAAAATTTTTAGATTTAGTTTTTATATATTAATTATAGGTGTAATACTTGTATTTGCTATTGGGTGTGATAAAAAAGACGTTAAAGCTGTAAGTAATAATAATAAAATTAATATTGATAAGAATAAAGAGGAATTTACTCCAGTTTTTAAAAAAGAGGATATACCAAAATCTGTGTATGAAAAAATGTTGGGTAAGTCTATTCCTAATAAAGATTTAGTGGGCATAAGTCAATTATCTTATTTAACAATTACATATTATGGGTTTGATGATAAACCTCATATAGGAGAAATGATAGTTAATAAATCAGTTGATAATGAGGTTTTAGATATATTTAAAGAGCTTTTTGAAAAAAAATATCCAATAGAAAAAATGAGATTAATTGATGAGTATAATGCAGATGATAATCTAGCAATGAAAGATAACAATACATCTGCATTTAACTATAGAGTTATAGAGGGATCTAATGTATTATCTAATCATGCCAAAGGTTTAGCAATAGATATTAATACACTTATAAATCCTATGGTTAAAAATGGGCAAGTAAGTCCTAAAGAAGGAGAAAAGTATATAGATAGAACTATTAATGCTAAAGGAATGATAAAAAAAGGAGATGCATGTTACGAAGCATTTATAAAGAGAGGATGGAGTTGGGGTGGAGATTGGAATACTTTAAAAGATTATCAACATTTCGAAAAATAAAGGAGATTATTTTTAAATAATCTCCTTTATTTTAAAATTTTATGGAATAATATTTTATTTAGTTAATTCAGCTTCTATTTGTTTATATAAATTTTCCATCATAGTGTTAAAACTGCGATTAGATTTCATATAATTAGAAACTAAAGGATGATTAAAAAATTTATCATAATCTCTATTTAGTTGACTTATTTTTTTTGATGCATCTTCAATTTTATATCTTGAATATATTAAATTTTTCTTTTTAACGTACTCATCAAATTGCTTTTTCAAAGATGCATTTTTATCTAACTCTTTTTTTGCTTTATTCATAGATTTAAACTCATTACTACTCCTAATGCAAAAAGCTAGTTCTTTTGCCTTTTCATTTATATTCAAATTATTTTCCCCCCTTTAGAATTAAACAAAAAATTTGATGCCTATAAATTATTTTATAAAAAATATTTAGAAGTGTTACCAAAACTATAAAATTAAATTTGTATCAAATTTACATTTTATAGAATAGTATATATTATGAAACAAAAAGACCTATAAGAACTATACAACGTGGAAAAGAGACCTTTTTATAAGGTCTCTTTTATATTACACAAGTTATTATATTTTCATCTATTATATTTTCATTTATATCACTTGGGAATAGGTCTTTAATGAAAATATTTCTTAAAATTCCATGTTCATTTTTTTGTTGAGTCTTAAATTCAAATCCTTTGCTTATTATATTGTTAAGACTATGTATATTATCAACAGCAGAAACTGTAACTATATATTTTTTCTGTTGTGATTTAGCTATATCTATTCTTAAATCAAGTAATTTACTTTGTAAAGAATTGCCTCTATACATAGGATGTACCATAACAAAACCTGATATAAATGTATTTTTTATATCTTCTATGGAAATACCTAAAGAAGATAAAGTTTCTAAATCATTTATGTTAGGAACATCACAAAGAGCACAAGCAATAAGTTCTAAACCTACATAACAACCAATTATAAATCCACCATTTTCTATTGTTTTTTTCAAAGAGTCATAATCTCTATTTTTTAACCAATTTTTATTATCCATAGAATTACTTACTTCTTCATATAGTTTTGATATATCACCAAAATTTTCCTCACTTAAAAAACAGATATTTGCATATATATTATTAGTAAGAACATTATTTACTTTAGATAGTTTAACTTTTGTTAGCAACTAAGCACCTCTTTCCTTTGATTTAATGTTAGACAATTATACCATAAATTTGATTATATTTGATTAAAAAAATGTAAAAACTATAAAAAATATTATAATAGCTTTAAAATACTCCATATTCTTAAGCTTAAGTCTATTATTTGATAGGAGGAACAAATTTGAACTCAAGAAAAGAAGACAACAAGAAAATAAGGAAAATACTAGTTTTAGTAGGTGTTTTTATAATTAGTACTATAACTTTAATACAAGCAAACAAAGAAAATATTAATACCTTTATAAGAAAAGGAGCTTCTACAAAATTAGAAGAAGATTCAGAGATTTCTAAATTCCAATTGTTACTTGAAAATTTATTTGATAATAGAAATAAAGCTATATTAACTAAGAATGATGAAGTTTTAAAAAAGCTATATGATATAGATCATAAATTTGGACTTTGGGCATATGAACAAGAAGTTACAAAAATGAAATATCTAGAAAATTGGTCATATAAACAAGGTGTTAAATTTAATGATATAAAAACTAGAGTTAAAGTTAGAAAAGTTAAAGAAAAAGAAGAAAATTTATATGGAATAATATGTGCAGTATCTACAGAATATAATTATTCATATGAAAATCAATTAGATATTAAAAATATGTTTAGAACAGGTACTTATCATTATCTTAATATGAGAATAGTAGATAATGAATATGTAATAACTAAAGAATGGTATACGGATCCATTTGCTGATTCATTACATCTAGACAATATAAAATCTGATGATATTAGAAATTATATTTTATCAAAGGAAAATCAACCAATAAGTTTAACTAATGAACAAACTAAAGCAATGGAATATGCTCACAAATATTGTGGAGCAGCAGCTGATGAAGAACATGGAATGAAATTTAATCCAAAATATAAAGATTTTAACCCAGATGGAGGAGACTGTGCAAATTTTGCTTCTCAAATAATGTATGAAAGTAAAAGATTTAAGAAAAATAGAATTTGGAATTATGAAGGTAATTCAGGAACTAAAGCCTGGGTAAATGCACAAGGATTTAAAAATTATTTATTAAATAGTGGAAGAGGGAGTTTAATATCTAAAGGATCTTATGAAGACGTGTACAAAACTGCTTACAATATGAGGCCTGGAGATATAGTAGCATACGAAAAGGGTGGAAGGATAACACATGTATCTACTGTAACAGGATTAGATTCAAGAGGGTATCCACTTGTTACCTGTCATAATACTGATAGATTACTAGTTCCATGGGATTTAGGATGGAGTGATAAATCTATAAGATTTCATTTAATAAAAGTTCATTATTAATAAAAATTAAAAAGTAGCTACTCTTTTAGGGTAGTTACTTTTTAATTTAAAAGGTTTTTATAATATAACAAAATCTAATTTATTTTAATATTGGTTAATATATGGTAAAATGATAATAAATATATTTTAATTTAGACTACTTATTAGGAGGTTCAGTATTTGAATATACTATTTTTTATAACACCCAAAAGTGAAGTAGCATATATATATGATGATTATACGATGAGACAGGCATTAGAGAAAATGGAGTATCATAGATACTCTGCTATACCTATTATAAATCGTAGTGGAGAATATGTGGGGACTATCACAGAAGGAGATCTCCTATGGTATTTGAAAAACGATTTGAAGTTAGATTTAAAAGCTATAGAAGATGTATATATATGTGATATAAAAAGGCGAATGGACAATAAGCCTGTATCTATAAATGCTAATATAGAAGATTTAATATCTAAATCTATGAATCAAAATTTTGTTCCAGTTATAGATGATCAAAATATTTTCATAGGGATAATAAAAAGAAGAGATATAATTGAATATTGCTATAAAAAGATAAAGTCTTAAAAATCAAAAGAGTAACTTAAAATATTAATTTAAGTTACTCTTTATTTATATAAATATATTAGTCATTAAATTTAACCATATCTGTATATTTAGATTTTAAATCATTTATCTTTGAAGAATAAACTTCATTTTGTTTTTGATACATTAAGCTTTTAGCTATGTCATCTTTAACTTCATCAAGTTCAGATTGTCCACCTTCATTTCTATCTTCAACTTTTATTAAGTGATATCCGAATTGAGTTTTAACTGGACCTTTAACTTCTCCTTTGTTCATAGAAAATACTGCTTCTTCAAATTCAGGAACCATTTGTCCTCTTGGGAAAGTTCCTAAATCACCATCAGCATCTTTAGATGGACAAGATGAATGCTCTCTAGCAGCTTCTTCAAATGATATTTCATTGTTATTTATTTTATTTAATAATTCATTAGCTATTTCTTCGTTATCAACTAGTATATGTTTAGCCGATGCAGTTTCAGGTTTAACGAATCTAGTTTTATTAGCTTCATAGAAATTAGCTATTTCTTCATCAGTTAATTTAACTGATGCTAATACTCTGTTTATAGAATATTGCTTTAACATATTTTCTTCTATCTTTTTCATTTCAGCTTTAAAGTTTTCATCGTTATGTAAATTTTCTTCTTTAGCTTCAAGATAGAATAACTCTTGATTAACTAAATCTTCTAATAATCTTTTTTTGCCTTCTTCATTATTAAATTGCATAGCTTGGTATGGATCTAAGCTTTTTAAAGCATTTTCAATATCAATATTAGTTATTTCTTTTTCTCCAATAGTAGCTAAAACTTTTCTTTCCATAATATTAACTCCTTTGTAATTTGTTTATTATAGTATTAACTATTAAAATAAATAATATCAAAAAATTCTAGATATGTCTAATATTTCAAAACTAGTATCTTAAAAGCATAAATATCATTAAAATAGAAGCTATTATTCCAACAACTCCTTCTTCTAGCTTATATTTATGAACTTTAATTATTGATATATACATATATATAATTAAAAATATTAACTTTAATAAAAATCCAAATATACTAACTGAGAACATATAATAGGTATATGATGAAAAAATAAAGGATATGAGAGTAACTAATTTATAAAAAATCTCTATTTTATCTTCATAAATTTTAGTATTATTCATATAAGCTATATAAGTTACTATATATGTTATGCAAAGAGACGTATATATAATGAATAAAGATGAAGATAATTTGTTAAATTTATTATCTGTTAGTATAATACCTACGAACCAAAATATAATCCAAAATGCAAGAAATAAGAATTTAAATATATTATTGAATAAATTTAGTTTATTATATTTATTTGCCGTACTCAAACTTATCACTTCCTAACATTTAATCTATAAGATTATATACAAAAATTTTAAAGATATTCAATACAAATTTAATATGTATATATAATTATAACTATTAATTTATTTATTAAAAATATATATTAATAAAATTTCATAAAATATTCACATAAACCTTATGCTTTATAAATAATATATTAATAAAATATATAATAGGGTGATGTATATGTATAGATATTATACTAATGGAGTTTGTTCAAAATCAATTTTATTAGATTTAGATGGAGACATGTTAGTTGATGTTATATTTGAAGGAGGGTGTGCAGGAAATTTATTAGGAATTAAAAATTTAATAGAAGGTAAAACAATAGATGAAATAATAGAAACATTTGAAAAAATACCATGTAAAAACAGAGAAACATCATGTCCGGATCAGTTAGCTAATGCACTAAAAATATATAAAAAATACGTACTAAATGAGTAAAAAAAAGCTTCTACTTTTGCATAAGTAGAAGCTTTTCCTTTAAATTATTTATCTAGTTACAACTATAGCTATTTTTTCATCTTTATTATAACTTATTTGTACTAATTGATTTTTCTTAACTTTCTCTAAGTCTTCTCCACCATATTTTATTTGTAGTTTATCAACTTTTTTACCTTGTTTTATTATAGCAACATATTCTTTTTTACCTTTTTTCTCAAGACTTATTAAGTTACCTACAAAAGGTTTAAAGTTTTGATACTTATCACCTTGTTTTTTAATATAGAAGTAAGCTCCCACAGCTAAAGCTATTTCAACACCAAATAAAACCCAGCCATTAACTTTTAAAGCTATACCACCAATCCAAACAACTAACATTATAATCATAGGTATAATACTTTTTCTAAGTAATAGTTTTCCCATTATTTCATTAGCCTTTTTTTCTGGACCAGTCATTGTTTTTGATCTAGCATATGATTGTGCAAATTTGTCCTTTAAGCTCATATTAATCCTCCTAGATTGTTTCAAATTTAAATTATGATAACAAGTCATGCTTGAAATTTAAAATATATTTATATTATGTACAAGTTTCATATTTAAATTTATATTCAAGCAAGTATAAATATATAACATATTTTATCATAAAAATATTAAAAAGAAAATAAAGGAGAATGTAAAATTTTAACGTAAAATAAAATTTTATCTTAATAAAAGTTTATAATTTTTATTATTTTATATTAAATTATAAAAATGTAACTTATGTTACAGAAAATAATCTGAAATTATTATAATATTAAAACACAGATAATTAAAACAAAATACGAACGATATATCAAAAGGAGAATTTAAAATGAAAATAGATAAAAACATATTAATAGGGGAATTAATAAGCAAAAAACCAGAATCTGTAGATGTACTTATGAAGTATGAAATGGGATGTTTAGGATGTCCATCAGCTCAAATGGAAACTTTAGAACAAGCAGCATATATACATGGAATAGATTTAGAAGAATTATTACAAAAACTGAATGAAATATAAAAATAAAAAAAGATACTTCGGATGCGGAGTATCTTTTTTTATTTTTATATAAATTTTATGATTATTGTATAGACTTTATTTAAAAATAGGATTAATATATTAAATGTTGCAACAATTAGTTTTGGAGGGAAGTGTTTAAGTGTTACCAAAGTTATTTAAAATGATAAAAGAAAATGAATTAACAAAAGAGCAAGTAGGTAAAGATGTAATAGCTGGAATTATAGTTGCTATAATAGCTCTTCCTTTATCTATAGCCTTAGCAATATCATCTGGAGTATCTCCAGAAAAAGGACTTATAACTGCTATATTTGCAGGATTTATAATATCTTTTTTAGGTGGGAGCAAGGTTCAAATTGGTGGGCCAACAGGAGCATTCGTTGTAATAGTTTATGGTGTAATTAAAACTTATGGAATAACAGGACTTATAACTGCTACAATGATGGCAGGAGTTATATTAGTAGTTATGGGATTACTTAAATTTGGATCTTTAATAAAATATGTTCCACAAACTATAACAGTAGGATTTACTAGTGGTATAGCAGTAACATTACTTACAACTCAGTTAAAGGATTTTTTTGGATTTAAGATAAAAAATGTACCAGCTGAGTTTATAGGTAAAATAGGAAGCTATATACAACATATATCCACTTTCGATATAGCATCATTTCTAATAGGAATAGCTTGTATTTTTATATTAGTTTACTGGCCTAAGGTAAACAAGAAAATACCAGCATCAATAATAGTATTAATACTATCTACTTTAGTAGTAAATTTATTTAACTTACCAACAGATACAATAGGTACTAGATTCAATGAAATATCATCATCTATACCAAAACCACAAATACCATACATAGATTTACAAACAATTACAAAATTAATAAAGCCGGCTATAACTATTGCTTTATTAGGTGCAATAGAGTCACTACTTTCATGTGTAGTTTCTGATAATATGATAGATGACAAGCATGATTCAAATATGGAATTAGTAGCACAAGGACTTGGAAATATAGCTTCTTCAATATTTGGAGGAATTCCAGCAACTGGAGCTATAGCTAGAACAGCAGCTAATGTTAAAAATGGAGGAAGAAGCCCTATATCAGGTATGGTACATGCTATAACATTATTACTTATAATGGTTATACTAATGCCTCTTGCTAAGCTTATACCTATGACTACGTTAGCAGCAATACTTATAGTAGTTTCTTACAATATGGGAGAATGGTCACATTTTAAAGAATTGTTATCTTCAAGCAAATCTGATGTTTTAGTATTAATTATAACTTTTACACTTACAGTAGTATTTGATTTAGTATTTGCAATAGGTGTAGGTATGGTTGTTCATTATATACTTAAATTTATAAAAGATAGAAATGAAAAAGCAGAAGATGAATTAGAAGCTGCTTAATGTATATTATTTAAATTTCTATATAATTAAATTTAGAAAAAGAAGTGTGAATTATATAATTCATGCTTTTTTTTTATTATATTGGGAATAATAATCTTTAATATAGATTTTATGGAGGTTTAGTATGAAAAGATTACTATATTTATTTCCAATGATTTTTTTAGTAATTATATTAATAGTTGGGTGTTCTGAAAAAATTGTAGATCAAAAGTTAAAGGAAGATAAGGTAATTCCAAATAAATTAACAAGTGAAATGGGTAAGGGTAAAATTATAATAACTACGCCTACTAATAATTCAGAAGATAAAGAAACACCAGTTATATACATAGATGATTATAAAGGATTAGTTCAATTAGGTCTTGAATCAAAAGATTTTGATAGTTCTAAGTCTAGCTATATATACATAGATGAAAAATTAAATACGATAGAAGAACTAGGTAAATCTAATTCTATAAATTTAACTATATATGAGGAAGATTTAAATGAAGGTATACATAAAATTGAAGTAGTACAATATCATAACAATAAAACAAGTGGAACACCTATAACTTATAAAAATTGCAATTATAAAATAGAAAAAAGATAACTTGTTTAAAAAATAACTTTATTTAAAGTCATTGTAGTAGATGTATTTTATTGTTAATATTTACTTAAAGCATAGTATGTTAATAAGATGACTTTAAGGAGATAGATATGGAAAAAAAATATATAATAGCACTAGATCAAGGAACGACTAGTTCCAGAGCGATTTTATTTGATAAATATGGTAATGTAGTTTCATCTGCACAAAAAGAATTTACTCAGTTTTATCCAAAGCCTTCTTGGGTAGAACATAACCCTATGGAAATTTGGGGAAGTCAAAGCGGGGTTTTAAGAGAAGTTTTGGAAACTTCATCTGTAAGGCCAGATGAAATAGCAGCAATAGGTATAACAAACCAAAGAGAAACTACTATAGTTTGGGATAAAAACACAGGAAAGCCTATATATAATGCTATTGTTTGGCAGTGTAGAAGAACCGCAGATATATGTGATAGATTAAAAGAAAAAGGATTAGAACCTATCATAAAAGAAAAAACAGGATTAATAGTAGATGCTTACTTTTCAGCGACGAAGATAAACTGGATATTAGAAAATGTGGAAGGTGCAAGAGAAAAGGCTGAAAATGGAGAACTTTTATTTGGGACAGTAGACACTTGGTTGATATGGAATTTAACTAGAGGGAAAGTTCACATTACAGATTATTCAAATGCATCTAGAACTATGTTATACAATATAAAAGAATTAAAGTGGGATGAAGATATATTAAATGAGCTAAATATACCAAAAAGTATGCTACCACAAGTTAGGCCATCAAGTGAAATATATGGATATACAGATGGAGAAATGTTAGCAGGGGCAAAGATACCTATATCAGGATGTGCAGGAGATCAACAAGCTGCACTATTTGGGCAAACTTGCTTTGAAAAAGGTAGTGTTAAAAATACATATGGAACAGGTTGTTTTTTATTAATGAACACAGGAGATAAAATAGTTGAATCTAAGAATGGATTACTAACGACTATAGCCTGGGGAGTGGATGGAAAGGTTAATTATGCATTAGAAGGAAGTATATTTGTTGGTGGAGCATCCATTCAATGGTTAAGGGATGAACTTAGATTAATATATGACTCAGGACAATCAGAATATTATGCAAATCAAGTAAAAGACACTAATGGAGTTTATGTAGTTCCAGCATTTACAGGACTTGGAGCACCTTATTGGGATATGTACGCAAGAGGAGCTATATTTGGGTTAACTAGAGGAGCAAAAAGAGGTCATATAGTTAGAGCAACATTAGAATCTATTGCATATCAAACTAAGGATGTTTTAAATGCTATGCAAGAGGATTCTGATATAGATTTAAAATGTCTTAGAGTAGATGGTGGAGCTAGTGCTAACAACTTTTTAATGCAATTCCAATCAGATATATTAAATGTTAATATAGATAGACCTAAGGTTATAGAAACCACAGCTTTAGGGGCAGCATATCTTGCTGGACTATCAGTAGGATTTTATAAAAGTGTAGATGAAATTAAAGAAAAATGGGAAATAGAAAAAGAATTCATACCTAATATGGATGAAAGAAAGAGAAGAATATTATATAAGGGATGGAAAAGAGCAGTTGAAAGATCACTTTTATGGGCGAAGGAAGATGAAGAATTAGTATCTGAGTTAAATAGCATAAACTAAAAATATTTAAAATATTTTCATATGTAAATTCATACAATTTATTAAATACATATTATATAAAAAATATGGAGGTATACATATGAAAAAGTTTAAACAAATTTTTAGTTTGGTATTTATAAGTATTTTTTTATTAACAGGATGTAGTAGAATAGAAAAAAATATAGAAAATAAAGTACCGAGTGTAAATAACACTCAAGATGAAAACAAATCTGATACTGATAATAAAGAAAATGAAGTTTCAAATGCAAATCAATCAAAACTTAAAATTTTAAGTAAGGATGCTAATACAAATGAAACTATAGTTACAGGAAGTGTATCAATAGATGAAAAGTTATCTATGGAAGATAAATTAAATTTAGTTATAAGTGAAGTTTCAAAAGTACAATTTGAAAATGCTCCTATAAAATGCTTAAAAATAAAAGATAATATCGCATATATAGATATTAGTGAAGATCAAAATGAAAAATTTTGGAGTAATAGATTTTTCCAAGGAAGCACTGGTGCAAATATAACTTGCTATACTTTAGTTGAAAGTTTACTTCAAAGAGAGTATAAAGGTGAATGGATAGATGGGATATACTTTACTTATAGAGGAGAAAAAGATGTAGAGTTTGACCATTTAGATACAAACTTCTTTGGACATATTATAAAAAGATAATTAAAAGGTAGTGTAACTAAATTAAGAAAAAATAGTTACACTACCTTTGTTTATATTATTTATTTTTAATTAAACAGCCATTACTTACTAATTTAAATCCATGATTACTTGTCAATTCATTAAGTAAATCATCTGGATTATATTTACAGTAATTTATTAAACAGTATTTTGTATCGTCTTCTAGTTTATCAAATTCATTATACATATCAAATGATGTAGCCATTTTAGTCATATCATCTCTAAGCTTGTCCATATCAACTATTGAGTGAGAAAGCTCAAAAGGAAGTTCTTCATTTAATATCATATTCGCTATAGTCTCTAATAGATTTTCTTTATTTTTAAAATCTATAGTTACTAATTTATTTTTATATTCAGTAATACGAGATGATAACTCATCTATATAATTATCTAATTTATCATCTACAAAGTTTATGAAATTTTTTTGATTAAATAAATTTTGAACATCTGAAATTAGTAAATTATTCATATGTTCTTCCCAAAGAAGTAATGCAAATTTATTATAGCTAGAATCAACTATAGGCTCGCCTTTATAGTTTTCAAATCTAGGATGAAGTCTATTATGATACTTTGCGATGCAAACTCTAAATAAATTTCCTTCATGACCTTTAGGTATATAATTTATTATAAATTCATCCATATCGCTTCCTATATAAACTTTTTCACTAGAAAGTAATTTCTTAGTATTATCTATTTTATCCTTTGAAAAATCTATTCTTGAATCATTAATAGCTATTTTATATATCAGTTCTTTATATATTTTTTCTACTATATTATTTAATTCTAAATTATAATTGTATTTCATATTCAGAAACCTCCAAATTTTAAGTCTTTTAGTATATACCCAAAAATTAAAATTATAATCTATAAAAATTTAATATACAAGTAATATATTAGAATAATAAAAGTTAAAAAAGTTAAAATTAACTATATCAGAAAAATCTTAAAAAGGGTGGTATAGTGAATATAAAAAGATTTAAAGTAAATGGATTTATAATTTTAATGTGCTTAGTTATCTTATCATTTATGAGTAATATAGGCTTTAGAAGAAATTTAAGCGTAGATTTAAATAAAAAGATAAAACAGGCATTTATAGAAGAATTAAGAGATAAGGAAACTTATAAATGGAGTAGATATGATTCAGAAAAATGGGTAAATAGTTATAAAATATTAATCAGCTAGGATATAAAACTTATAATATAGATGTAGAACTTATATTAAAAGATTTGTCAGGTAGAAACTCTACGGTTAAAGATAATTTTATAATAGATATAAAATAATAAGAAAAAGTCTAAATAAAATAATTTTTATTTAGACTTTTTGCTTAAATTTATCTAGTAAATATGAAGTTATTACTATCTGAAAGTTCATTATTAAAAACATATCCATCGTAATTAAAGTTTTTAAGTTCATTTATATTATCTATTTTATTTTTTATTATATATCTAGTTAAATAGCCTCTGGCTTTCTTAGAGTAAAGACCAATAACTTTATATGAGTTACTATTTTCTCTATAATCTTTAAACTCTATGTTAATAATATTAAAATCTTTAGATAAAGATTTAAGATTTATAGCTTTAGAATATTCATTAGAAGCTAAATTTACTAAAGTTTTATCATTTTGATTTAAAAGCTCATCATATAAATAAGAAGTTAGTTTATTTTTCCAAAATTTATATAAATCATTTCCTAATTCATTTTTTAGTTTAGCTTTCATCTCAAGTCTATAAGATTGGATTAAATCAAATGGTTTTAAAATGCCATATAATCCAGACATAATTCTTAGATGATTATTAGCAAACTCAAAATCATCATCATTAAAATCATCAACATTTATACAGTTAAAAACTTGTCCATCAAATGCAAGTATTGCTTGTAAATATTTACTTTTATCAGTACCTAAAATTTTATATCTATCGTAATTTAAATTAGCTAAGTCATCACTTAAATTCATAAAATTTCCAATTTCAATAATATCTAAAGATTTTAGTATATCTATAAGTTTTTTTATGTCTTTATCAAAGAATGGTTTAGAAAATTTAATATCTACATTTCTATCAAAGTTCATAGTTGTTGCCGGGGAAATTATTGTTATCATTATGTCACCTCAAAATTTATTTATATATAATATATATCAATAAAATAAGAATCTAATCAATAAAATCAAAGTTTTTAATATAATATAATGTATGTATTTTTTTAGTATATAACTAAAGGGTTAGAGGAGGAGTTTAAAATTAATAGGGTAGAATTAAAAGAGCTATCAAAGAGTCAATTAAAAGGGCATTGGACAATTCCTGTAGTATTAACACTGTTATATGTTGTATTGTCAACTGTATTAAGTTTATTTCAAGATGAAACTAGCTCAATTATAACATTTATATTAGTTTTTGGCCTTGGGGTATGGGCAACTGTAGGATTACCTAATTTTTATCTAATGTTCATTGAAAAAATAGGAAATGCTAGTTTTAGTGATGTATTAGTATCCATGAGTAAATTAGTAAAATCACTAATTTTTACAATTATAATAAGCTTAGTTGTATTCGTATCAACATTTATAGTAATGTTTGTTGCTGGTGGAGCTATTGCTTCATTTATTTTTACTGATATAACATGGGGACTAGGAGCTATTATAGGAATATTGGTAATATGTTTATTCATTATTGCACTTGCAATATTTGATTTAGCTTTAGTTTTAACTCCATATATAATAATAGAACACGAACATTTAAGTACTATTGAAGCTATGAGTTTGAGTATAAAGATGATGAAAGGTAATAAATGGAGATATTTTGTTATACAATTAAGTTTTATAGGATGGGCAATTCTTGCTATTTTTACATTAGGAATAGGTTATTTATGGTTAATTCCATATGTGAGTTTAACGCAAGCTAATTTTTATAGAGACTTAAGCTTTAATAGTATAAATAATTAAATAAAATAGCTATCTAAATTTTTGGATAGCTATTTTTATATTTTTTATGAACTTTGTAATTGTTAAAAGTATTTATTATATAAATAAAATTAAACATATACTAATCTGTGGACAGAGTTTAAACAAAAAAGTAAAATGTAGATTAGAGGATTAACTTTCAAGGAGAACAAGATTTTATGGGAAATAATAAATATAATTTAGAACATATAAAAATATTTAAAAATATAGATGATAGCACAAAAGAAAAAATTTTTAGAAATGGAAATTTAATTTCTCTAAATCAAAAACACATATTATTTAATGAAAAAGATATAGTTGATAAGGTATATATTCTAGTTGAAGGAAAGGCTTCTATATTTAAAATAAGTGAAAATGGAGATAGAAAAATAATATTTATATTAAACAAAGGTGAGATGATAAATGAAATAAGTTTAGAATTTGAAAAATCTACTATAAGTTGTGAAGCATTTGAAGATTGTTTAATATTAGAATATAATTTAAAAGCTTTTTTAGATATGATGAAAAATGACTTTGAATTAACCAAAAATATTATAAGTTATATGGAAAGGCGAAACAGAAGATTATACAGACAAGTTAAAAACTCTATTTCAATAAAAATAGACAAAAGATTAGCTGCAAAACTTTATAGGCTAGCTAATGAATATGGAAAAGAAATAGATGGATGGCATTTTATAGATTTAAAAATAACTATAACTTATTTATCTGATATGTTAGGATGTCCAAGAGAAAGTTTATCAAGAGCAATGAAAATCTTAGAAAAACATGAACTTGTAAAATTTATAAATAAAAATATATATGTAAGAAAAGCTGAAATAGCAAAATACTTTAAAGGGAACTAGGAACTAAAGTATTTTGCTATTTTTATATTTAAAAATTGTTAGATTTTAGTCAAAGTGTGATATATATCACGGAAGTAAAACTAAAATAATGTTAATATTTATTTAACAAACTAATAATTGAGAAGGTGGGTTATATGAAAATAAAATTATCTACAAGTGAATTTAATAATTCATTAAAGAAATTAAAAGAAAAATATAAGTTATTTGCACCTGTATCATTGCCATACAAAGGAACGTACTCAGATACAGATGTAATTAGATATAAAGAAGTAGATAGTATAGAGGAAATTGAGTTAAATAAAAAGTCAAATTTTTCTCCTAAGGAAATTGTTTTACCAATATCGCAAACTCTATTTTATTTTACAGAAGATGAATTTAAAGAAGCTAATCAAAAATATGATAAAGATATATTAATTTTTTTAAGAGCTTGTGATATTAATGGGATTAAAAGGATAGATGAGATATATTTAAGAAACGGAAAAGAAGAAGATTACTTTTACAAAAGAATTAGAGAGAAAGTAAAATTTGTTCTTATAGGATGTAGTAAAAGTTTTAGAAATTGCTTTTGTGTAAGTATGAACTCTAATAAAACTGATAATTACTCAATAGGTCTGAATTTAAGAAATGATGAAATACAATTACATATAAATGATAAAGAGTTTATTAATTACTTTGATGGAGAAGTTATAGATTTTGAAGTAGATTATGTCAAAGAAAATGATATAAGCGTAAGTATAAATAAAAGTATAAATCCTCTTAAGGTGAGCATGGATGATATGTGGAGAGAATACGATGATAGATGTATAGCTTGTGGTAGATGTAACTTTGTATGTCCTACATGTACATGTTTTACTATGCAAGATATCTTTTATAAAGAAAATGAAAATGTAGGAGAAAGAAGAAGAGTATGGGCATCATGTCATGTGGATGGATATACCGATATGGCTGGAGGACATTCATTTAGAAAGTTACGTGGAGATAGAATGAGATTTAAAACTTTACACAAAATATATGATTTTAACAAGAGGTTTGGATATCAAATGTGCGTTGGATGCGGTAGATGTGATGATGCATGTCCACAGTATATATCTTTTTCAACTTGTATAGAAAAAGTAAATGACCTAGTAAATAAGGAGGAAAAATAATATGAATCCATATATACCAGTTGGAGCTGAAATTTTAGAAATAATAAAACATACAGAGATTGAATGGACTTTTAGAACAAAGTGTAATTCTAAAGGTGTATTGCCAGGTCAATTCTATGAAATATCAATACCTAAATATGGAGAAAGTCCTATATCAGTTTCTGGAATAGGTAAAGATTATATAGATTTTACAATAAGAAAAGTAGGTAAGGTTACAGATGAAATATTTAATTATAAAGTTGGAGATAAATTTTTCTTAAGAGGGCCATATGGAAATGGATTTGATGTTTCACTTTATGAAGATAAAGAAATTATAGTAGTAGCTGGAGGAAGTGGATTAGCACCAGTAAGAGGTATAATGGACTATTATTACGATAACTTTGGAAAATGTAAAAGCTTTAAGCTAATAGTAGGATTTAAATCACCTAAAGATATTTTATTTAAAGATGATTTAAAAAGATGGAGTGAAAAACTAGATGTTATAGTAACTGTGGATAATGCAGAAGAAGGATATGAAGATCATGTAGGTCTTGTAACTAAATATATTCCAGATCTTGAAATTAAAAATATGGATAATGTATCGGCTATAGTTGTGGGACCACCTATGATGATGAAGTTTACAGTAAGAGAATTTTTAAAAAGAGATTTAAATGAAGAAAATATATGGGTTTCATATGAAAGAAAGATGTGTTGCGGAGTAGGTAAGTGTGGACATTGCAAAATGGATGATACTTATATATGTATAGATGGACCTGTATTTAACTATTTTGAAGCTAAAAATTTAATAGACTAGGAGGGTAAGATTATGATAAGAGATTTAAATACTAAGAAAGTAATGAAAAATGCATATAGAATAACTAAGAATAAATATGAAACAGCTCTTAGAGTAAGAATCCCTGGTGGATGTGTAGATCCAGAAAGTCTTATGATAATTTCTAAAATAGCAAATGAATATGGAAATGGGCAAATTCACATGACAACAAGACAAGGGTTTGAAATATTGGGGATTCCTATGGAAAAAATGGATGAAGTTAATAAGATAATACAACCAGTTATAGAAAAAATGAATATAAATCAATATGAAAAAGATAAAGGATATCCAGCTGCAGGTACTAGAAATATAGCTTCATGCATTGGAAATAAAGTCTGTCCTAAAGCTCAATACAACACTACAGAATTTGCAAAGAGAATTGAAAAAGAAATTTATCCAAATGATTTTCACTTTAAAGTAGCATTAACAGGGTGTCAAAATGATTGTATTAAAGCTAGAATGCATGATTTTGGAATAATAGGTATGGCATTACCTAAGTTTGAAAAAGAAAGATGTGTATCTTGTGGGGCATGTGTTAAAAAGTGCAAACAACTTTCAACAGAAGCCTTAAGTGCGCAAAACTATAGACCAGTTAGAGATCATAAAAAATGTATAGGATGTGGAGAGTGTGTACTAAACTGCCCAACAAATGCATGGACTAGAGATGAAAAAAAATATTTCAGACTATCTATAATGGGGAGAACAGGAAAGAAAAACCCAAGACTTGGAGAAGATTTTATAGTTTGGGCAGATGAAGAAAGTATAGTTAAGATTATAAAAAATACTTATAAATATGTTGAGGCGTATATAGATAAAAATGCTCCAACAGGAAAAGAACATGTAGGTTATATTGTTGATAGAACAGGTTTTATGGAATTTAAAAAATGGGTATTAGAAGGTGTAGAATTGCCGGATATAGCACAAGTCAATGAAAATGTGTATTGGAGCGGAATAAGATATAAATAAAATGGATGGCTCAAAATAGAGTCATCCATTTTTTATTTATTTTAATAAATTATAAAAAATACTTGAACCATAAGTGTATTATATATATAATACACTTATGAAGTGTACTGCTGATATAGTACAGTAATACGGAGGTGAGGATATGAACTTTATTCCAAATGACAAAGAACCAGTGTATATACAAATTATAAGATACATAAAACAGCAAATTGTAAGGGGAGATTTACAGCCTGGAGACCCTATACCATCTAGAAGGGAGATGGCAGTAAATATTAAGGTAAATCCAAATACTGTTCAAAAAGCATATAAGGAGATGGAAGATATGGGGATAATTACAACTCAAAGAAACTACCAAAGTAATATAACTACAGACAATGAACTTATAACTAGAATAAAAGAAGATTTAATTAATGAGTCTATGAATGTTTTTATAGAGAATATGAAAGCTATAAACGTAAATAAAGAAGAACTTATAAAAATAATAAACGATAGATATTAGGAGGTGGGGTTGTGATAGAAGTTAAAAATGCTAAAAAGAGATACAAAAAAGTTAAGGCATTAGATGATATATCTTTTGAAATACATGAAGGTAAGATAACTTGTATATTAGGTATAAATGGGGTTGGAAAGTCAACTATTTTAAAAGCTATATGTGGACTTATAAAATTAGATAGTGGCGAGATACTTATAGATGGTGAAAAATTAAATTATAAAACTTATAATAAAATAGCTTTTGTTCCAGATGTAGATAATTATTTTGCACAATTAACTATAAAAGAAAGCTTTGAATTTATGAAAGAGTTTTATAAAAACTGGGATGAGAAAAAAGCTTATGAAATGCTTGAATTATTTGAACTAACAGATGATAGAAAAATAGCTAATCTTTCAAAAGGTAATATAGCTAGAGTTAAAATAATATTAGGATTTGCTCAAAATGCAAAATACACAATACTTGATGAGCCATTTTCAGGGATAGACATATTTAAAAGAGAAGACTTCTTAAGTGTAATTACAAAGTATATAACAGATGAACAAAGTATAATAATAACAACTCATGAAATAGCAGAAATAGAGATGATAGCAGATGATGTTATTTTAATAGATGAAGGAAAGTTATCTTTAATATTTAATGCAGAAAAAACTCGTGAAGAAGAAGGAAAATCTATAATAGATAAGATGAGGGAGGTGTATAAGAATGAATAAAATATTAACTTTATACAATATAGAATTTAAAAGGATATATAAGCTATATTTTGCATTGATAGGTATGTTATTTCTAGGAAACTTAGCTGGATTAGCAATTAGTATAAAAAATTCTGTGAAAGAAATTAGTATGGATAATAAACTTCCAATGAATATAAGTATATTAAAAACTAATACAGGGTATGAATTTGTAAATACATTTACTGTAAAAGATATATATATATATGGAACTATTGCACTTGGAATAGCAGTGCTAATGTGTTTATTATATGCTCTTATAATATGGTATAGAGATTATTATTCAAGAAGTAAAACAATATATACCCTATTATGCTTACCTCAGTCAAGATTTAATATATATTTATCTAAATTAATAACTATAGTTGTTATGATATATGGAACTATAGTATCGCAGTTTGTATTTTGGTATCTAAATTTAACTATAGTTAAGAACTTAGCTGGAATACAGTCGCCAATATTTTTAAATATATTTAAAAATATGATGCACAGTGTAAGAATACCTAATATAGTATCACCAAATATTGTAGAATTCTTAATGGTAGATATAATTGGGGTTATATTAGCTGTTGTAGTTATATTTACAGCTGTATTAATAGAAAGAAGCGTTAAAAAGGTAGGGGTAATACTAGGACTTTTATATATATCATTAGCTATATTTGGATATTTATACTTATTTAAATTTAGTAGATTATTGTTACTTAATTTACTAACTATCCATATAGGGTATTATATATTTTTATTTATTATATCTTTACTTTTATCATACTATATTATGAATAAGAAGATTTCAATTTAAGGGAGGTTTATATATGAACAAGAAATTATCAATATCAGTTTTAATAATAACTTTAGCCTCTCTTATAGGTATAGGAGTAGGTGTAATTATCAATGAACCAAGTTATGATTTAGTAGATATTCAAGGAAGTAAAGAAAATTTAGGAAATGTTGTATTTTTGCAAAGTCAAAAAACTGATTTGTACAAAAGTATACAATCAATTGTATCTAAAGATGGATTTGAAGTTAAAAAGTATAAAAATAATGAAAAGTTTAGAGGAGAATACAATAAGATTATAATTTCTAATCCAGATTTGTTTAAAAATTATTATCCAGAGGGAAATACAATATATAAGTCAAATGAAAATGTAGGATATGTAGAAAGTTTTTCTACAACATACAATGAAAATGGTGAATTTGTCCAAGAGTTTACTATCCATAATAAAGATTTAAAAACTGGTGAAATAAATGAGTGGTATTTTACATTACCAGAAAAAATAAAAGAAGATAAAAATATTGAACATAAATTTGTAGTAGGTATAAAAAATGATAAAGTATATATATTAAACTCAATAGTAGACGGTATAGATTATAATCATAAAGGGGAATTAACTAGTATTGGAGATAGTTCTTTAAATTTATACACTTTTAATTTGAATAATCAAGAAGTTAAGAAAAATAATACCTATAAAGCTTTTGAAAAAGAAGGTTATAAAGCTATTTTAAACTTAACTGAAGGTTTTAATAAAAACAATAAAATTTATACTCTTGTAGAACAAGCAAATTTAAAAGATAAGAGTAAGGTAGATTATTATTTAGTATATTATGATATAAATAATAATAAATTTAATACTATAAAAGAGCCAGTAATAAAAGATAGTTCAACATCATTATTAGGTGGAAATATAACAATAAGTGCTGATGTAGAAGGAGATATATTATATTTATTACAACATAATAAGGGTGAAGAAGAAAATATTAATATTAAACTTTCGAAAATTGATTTGAAAAATGATAAAATAGATTATGTAGATAAAGATTATAAAACTGGTAATGTTGATGGTAATTATGATGTCGTAGCTTTTAGAATTTTAAATAATAAAATATATATGTGTATAAATAGTTGGAAAGACTCAAATGGAAAATATTCAAAAGATGAAAGAATGAAAAATGACATAGTAGTATTAGATGAAAAAACAGGACAAATTCTTTATAAAGGTGAATATATAAATGATAGCTTAGACTATCCAATTAATCATATATTAACAAAAGATGAATTATAGAAAAAATGGGCTATTTAAATAGCTCATTTTCTATTTAACTAAAAATAAAATCAATCTGAGGACTTGAAAATAATCATTGGTTTTAAATGAAATGGTTTGAGAAACTTTTAAAATTACATTTGGGTAAAATGATGTTCTATAGTATTTTTATGATTTATATATATAATTTCAAAATTAGAGTTATTTGGAAGCTTAATTATGATACATGCTAAATTGTGAGTTTATATTAATTTCATTAGCATTAACAATACCCTAAGTTCTTTCGATATCGCCACTGATAAATATTTTCATAAAATTTATATCTAATAAAAAATATATCTCTACTTATAATTGTATATAAATACATGTGAAATTATCTGGGGATTATAAAAAATAAAAGAACTACCCCAAAAAGTGTAGTTCTTAAGTATATTATTAATTAAAATTTATTTAACAGCAGCAGTAACTGACATTTCAACTAATAAAGCTTCTCTAGCTAATCTAGCTTCAACACAAGCTCTAGCAGGTTCAAACCCTTCATTTACCCAAGCATCCCAAACAGAGTTCATATCAGCAAAATCTTTCATATCTCTTAAGTAGATAGTAACAGATAAAATATGATTTTTATCAGATCCATATTTATTTAATAAATCTTCAACTTTTTGTAAAACCATTTTAGTTTGTTCTTTAACATCACCTTCTCCGTGAGTTTGACCGCATAAGTATATAGTATTGTTATGAACAACAGCTCTACTCATTCTTCCAGTTCCTTCATATCTTTTTATTTCCATAATAAGTACCTCCGAATAAAATTATTAGTTTATGTTCAGACTTTAATTATAAGATAATATAAAAACATTTTCAATCAATCTAATATAAAAATAATAATGATTAAAAATGCATACAATAAAACCTAAATTAAAAAAAATATTCGAAAAAGTATGTACAAAATATCAAAATATGATATTATATAATTCTGTGAAACAACAAAATTCGACAGAAAGAGTGATGACTTAAATGGAGAAGTATTTTAAACTTAAACAAAATAACACTACAATAAAGACTGAAATTTTAGCAGGTATAACTACATTTATGACTATGGCATATATATTAATAGTAAATCCTAGTATATTATCTGCAGCAGGAATGGATTCAGGATCAGTATTTACAGCAACTGCTTTTTCAGCAGTTGTAGCAACATTAATTATGGGTCTATATGCAAAATTGCCATTTGCACTAGCACCAGGAATGGGGCTTAATGCATTTTTTGCATATACAGTAGTTGTTGGAATGGGATATTCATATCAGTTTGCACTAACAGCAGTATTTTTAGAAGGTATAATATTTATAATATTAACTATATTTAATGTTCGTGAAGCTATAGTTGACTCTATTCCAAACAATATTAAAAAAGCTATATCAGTAGGTATAGGACTTTTAATATCACTTATAGGGCTTGAAGGAGCTGGAGTAATTGTTCATCCAGATGGTGGAGGAACTATAGTTGCACTTGGAAATATAACATCAGGAACAGGTTTATTAACTATAATAGGTATATTAATAACATCTATATTATTAACGAAGAATGTAAAAGGTGCATTATTTATAGGTATGATAATAACTACTATAATAGGAATACCTATGGGAATTATAGATTTACCTACTAAAATTATTAGTATGCCACCTTCAATATCTTCTAATTTATTTAATTTTGAATGGCATAATATATTTAGCATAGATATGTTAATAGTTTTATTTACATTATTATTTATGGATATGTTTGATACTATAGGAACTTTAGTTGGAGTTGCTACAAAAGCTAAAATGTTAGATGAAGATGGAAAAGTTCCTAACGTTAAAAAAGCATTATTTGCAGATGCAATAGGTACTACAATCGGAGCTTGTTTAGGAACAAGTACTGTAAGTACTTTTGTTGAAAGTGCATCAGGAGTTGCTGAAGGTGGTAGAACAGGTCTTACAGCTGTATCTACTGCATGTATGTTCTTTTTAGCATTATTCTTTGCACCAATATTTTCTATTATAACACCAGCTGTTACAGCATCAGCATTAGTTTTAGTTGGATTATTTATGATAGAACCAATAAAAGAAATTGAATTAGTAGATTTTACAGAAGCTATACCAGCATTTTTAACTATAATAATGATGCCCCTATCTTATTCTATAGCAGATGGTATAGTATTTGGTGTAATATCTTATATAGTATTAAAATTATTTTCTGGAAAAGCTAAAGAAATAAGTTTAACTACAGTTATAATAGGATTAGTTTTCTTACTTAAATTTTTAATTTAATTAAAATTTAAGTTTTTAACTGAAAGCATAAAAAAATTACAAATATAAAATTATGACTAATAAATAAAATAAATAAAAATTAAATCAAAGTTTATATAGTGTATAAAAGACTAGCAGTATTGCTAGTCTTTTATTATATTTATAACAAAATTATTGGTTATAGCATATATCTATACAAATATAAAAATCTTTTATCATAGCTTTTATATCTACTTTTGGCATAATATTAGTAATACTTTCTGCAAATCAGTTGAAATATAGTTTATATCTATATTATATTTTATTTTAGATATTATCAATAATAAAGTTAGCTAACATAGCCTAAAATTAAAACTAACAGCTAACAATGTAACTATTATAGCTCTTTTGATAGGTATACTAACAAGTGTATTTATATATT
>ERZ1463036.63-NODE-63-length-24417-cov-16.707372_pt1 | contig 24417 bp, 19 predicted proteins | sample MGYA00564485_ERZ1463036 | MGnify/ENA primary metagenome ERZ1463036 (study PRJEB39244, sample SAMEA3635127) | Helicobacter pylori | study: EMG produced TPA metagenomics assembly of PRJEB11511 data set (Assembly of a 5300-year-old Helicobacter pylori... | reverse complement strand
AACGGGTGACTGGAGTTCAGACGTGTGCTCTTCCGATCTGTGTTACGCAGGTCAGCTACGTTCTGCATGTAGAGGTCACGCAGACTACCTTCAGCAACCGGAGCCGAAGGCATCACCACCAGTGTAGCGACAGCAGCGCCGAGTGTACACGCCAACACTTGCCGGCGGTTTTCAATGTCTACACCTTCGCACAACGTTTCAACGAAAGAGTTAACTTTAAGAGGGCTCATTAAGAATTTCCTTTAAGGGATGCGGACAGTTCATACAAACGATTGTTAGCGAGGTCTTCTTTAAGATCATTCCGTGCGTGATCCTGACGGATACCGCGAACCATCTCATACGTAAAATTACCAAGTTTACGTACTACATCACCGAAGTTATGGATCTTGGATATCTCATCATCGATCACAGCCAGATCGTTGAGAGCAGCAATACGTGTCTCTTTACTAATGTCTCTATCCTTAAGCAACGTAACCAACTCACGACGGATAGCTGCGATCCGTTGTTCTGGCTGTGGATATTTATTACCTTCAAGTAACCCCAACCCTGACGTGAAGATAAGGTTGATAGACAAAGTCTTAGCTACACTCCAGATAGAAGCTATAGCGAAAGCTACGTGTCCAACTTCAAGAAGAGCTTTGAAGGGAAGACCTACGATCTGAAGACCATTGGATATCAAGCCAACCCAAGGGGAATCAAATCCGCTACGAGCGAAGATGCCGTTAGCACGCTCACGCTTAGCGATAGCACGTACTAATGCTGGACCTAACATCCAACGAGCTGAAAATTGATCAGCAACCGCTTCAGCCAACCGTTGATCATACCAACGAGTATCGGCCTTACTCTGCATTCGAACAATTTGACCTTGCATAACGAGAGCTGTGATCTCAGCTGGATTAGCATCATCGACCAACTTTGGATCAACACCAGCCAATTTGAGTGCAGCTTGGCCAACTAAGATACGTTTCTCTAAAGTAAGATCAGGTGTGATACGCCCGACCACTTCAGCAAGAATTATGTTAGTGCGAAGAGTCTCACTCATAAATTCATAGAACGTAAACGCATGCCCTAGTTCATGAAAAAAAAATGATGTGATTTCATCTGGTTCAAAGGTACCGTCAAGCATTGACCTGCTCATCTCGAAGTCATTACGCAACTTTGTGAAGAAACCCGTTACTCGGCCTTTCTTTAGATCGACAGTACCTAATACCAATTGAGCGCCAGTAAGATTATTAAAATCGTACTTAGCTAAGCGTTTCATCGCATCCGGGTTAATCGGATTCAGTACATTTAAGTTAGGTACCCTGTTCTCGATTCGATAGGGTTCCAGGAAGTTTGTCTTTTCCACGTAAGTCGCTTCCATCCACACGCCAGTAGCAGCTTGGGTAATGGAAGTGATCTCGCCGAGAACAGCTTTAACCTTGTACGGCTCGTCCAAAACATACATCGCTTTAGCGAACAACGCCGTAATAACTTTGGGTAGATCGGAGTTAGTTTGGAAAGCAATAGCCTCCATAGACTCCTGTAATGTGTTCAACATAAATCGGCTCCGGATCTATTAGGTATCATACCAATTAGACTAACCTATAATTGTAGAAGTTTAAGCGTGTAACTAATGGTTTACAGGAACGTAGATCGAGGTTATAACATGAACCACTTATCAACACCAGCAGAGATTGATTTGTTCTTAACACATGTTCCTAAGGAACGTATCGTCTCTCGGGAATGTAAACACGCGACCTACGTCCGACATCGCGGCGGTGAGCAATCAGATGCACTGATCATTAAAGAATGGGTTACCTTGGATGACGGGATGCGTCTCCCACGGTTACGTACAGTTGAGAACTATAAACGTCCTTACTGGGTAACCAAACAGCCATTTCGTACACATCCCGACAAGATACAATTTGAAGAACTGTCTCGCTTAGACATGTTTAGAGTACCGCAATGTAAGTTACGTCAGGACATCTGCTTCCGTATTGGCGGCACACCTAACAACCCGATGAAGGTATTGGCACGTAGCCCTTATCTGTACGGGTTGGATGTTGGTCCTGAGGTCTTCATGAAACAAAGCTACACGGACAAGTGGCCGAATGCATTCATCCCTAACCGGGTATCTGTAATCGATGCTGAAACCGATGTGAATAGTCTTCTTCATCCAAAGATACAACTTCCCATCCTCTGGTCATTAGTCAGCGATGATGAGATCGTCCTCTACGTCAATAAGTCGTGGACATTTGACATCGACAATTATGCTGAACAGATACATAAAGAATACCAGCAGGTTATCGGCCAATGGGCTCAGATGATCCGTGACAAGATGACAAACAAGAAGGGGGAGTTCAAAGGTCAGTATCCAGAATGGGTCGATCAGATTGAAAAGATCCCCTTGTCAGTTCAGATCCTACCTAATGATTTCGATATCACTAAAGCGATGGTGGATCGACTTCATGAAACACAACCTGATCTGGTTACTGGGTGGAACGTATTCTTCGATGCTAAGTGTATCGAGAACTCAGTATTAAATGCTGGTAAAGATTTGGCGGACGTCATGTCTGATCCTCGGGTCGCGTATAAATACCGTGGTGCTCAGCTGACAGAAGGTCCAGCTACTAAGAAGACTGCAAATGGACGTGAAATGCGTCTAGATCCACAAGAATGTTGGAACAAGATTCTAAACACCGCGTCCTGGCGCATGCAGGATATGATGCAGCTGTATTGGCAACTTCGTAAGGCCAAGGGTAAGGAATCAGGCGGATACAGCTTAGACGCTGTTTTAGACCGTCAGTTGTCTGCTGGTAAACTGAAGTACGAAACTGAAGATACTTCAGTACCATCGGGTACGCTTCACTGGCACATGGACATGCAACGTAACTATAAAGTTCGTTATGGTGTCTACAACATTATCGACTCCATGGCCTGCTGGGTACTCGATAAGAAGAATCAGGATTTGTCATCTCAGATCTCTTCGTTGGCTGGACCGTTAGATTATTCTAACTTTAACTCACAACCGAAGATAAATGTTACTGACATGCTCTTCAGTACAATGAGGAAGTTGAATAAAGTTATCTGTTCAACGTCTGACCAGATGGCTGATGACAACGATGCCTTGCTGAGTGACAAATCAGGATGGATAATCACATTCCCTTCTCACATCGTGACGGATACTGGACTGTTCTTATTTGAGGACATGCCTGAAGTCAGATCGATGATTCACATGTTCAATGCGGATGCTGACGTGGAAACTACGTATCCAATCTCTGAGATCATTCAGAACCTCTCCAGTGAAACGACTGTAGCGGAACCATGTCAGGTGCTGGGTGTAGGACGTGAAGCGTTACGTCTAGCCAGTATCAACTTGACAGGTGGACGTAGTAACTCTATCGAAATCATCGAAACAATCTGTAAGATGCCAATGGTGGACGAGTGGTTAACTCAAGCCAGAATTGACTTCCCAGAGACACAGACGGCATAAACAAACACCACACTACAGAGCAATCTGTAGTGTGGTGCGTCTTATGCCGTGACGATCTGGTGGAGCTTGAAGTTAACCTCAATCGCATCTACAGCTGCGTACGTACCATCGGCCTGAAGTTCCAGGGCTTTGGCAATACAAAGACGTGATGAAGAATCTGATAAGGTAACCACATCGTAGTCTTTATCAGCACCACCTAACCCAGTAAGGCTAACGCCAATGACGTCAGTACCTAGATTGTTATAGATGTCTGTTTCAACCACGTTACGAGAGACTCGTTGGTTATCGAGCCCTGCCACCACACGAGCGATCGTAGTCAACTCCATGTCGTTACGAAGGTCGTTGTTGCCGTACACCACTTTATCCACCCACAACGTAACCGTGAGAGACTGAGACGTATGGATAGTGACATTCTCACTATCCTGCACTACGGCATCAACGTATTTCAACGTGTTACGAGGTTGGAAGAACAGATCACTACGCTCAAGTAACTGAGTACGGATAGTTTCCAACGTGACGTTGATCCACTCATTAAGGATAAGTGGAACTTCCTTAACATAAGTTGAATCGCTGAGTTCTGTCGCGTAACGATAAACTCCATCGAACAGACAAACATCCCACCAACGGACGATATTTCGATCTGATTCTAATGTAGGGTTACCATTTGAATCAAGGATAGCTTGACCCACCGAATGTAGAATAACGGGTAAACCATCAGCATCCAATACGCTATCACCCTTCGCATGAAGGATACGTAGTTGCTTGACACCGTTAACTTCATCGATGATCGGCATGCCGTTGACATCGGTTGCGTATTCGTTCTGCAAGAACGTAGCGTAGACGATAGAGGTGTAAGTCAGATACTTCTGAAGACCTACGATACTGCGACATTGCGCCCAGAGTCCCGCCAGCTGATCACCAAGTTCTAATGTCAACTCTTCATGATAAACACCAATCGCATCATCAGGAAGAAGGAATCGACCTAACACTTGATCGACTTCAGTGGAGGTAGCACCAGCGATTGTGTAACCTGATACTGACCAGATCAACGAAAACGCATTAGTCAACGGTGTGATACAGTTACGTGCTTCGGCTTCGTACATGCTGAAGTTTGTAGTGTTTAAACCATCATCTACATCCAAATCCCAGTTACTGTCAATACGGAACGTAAACACCCGCTCACCGCTAACAGCTATCTGAATCCCGTTTACGTAAGCGTAATCACTTTCGCCCACGGGTTTGAATGCTAACTGTACATGCACTTGATCATCAGTCAATGTTTGCCATACATCGTTAGAGCTCGATTTAACTGTTAGTAGGTAACCCTGCTCATCACGAATGATAGTCATGTCGTTACCGGAACTTACATTCAAACCTAAGGTATCGTTACTGGCAATGAAAGACTTAATATCGATGCTGGGTGCATTCAGATAGTACGGACGTACTGCGAACGCGTTGTTAGAAACATCCAACACGTAATGAAGTGGAGTCCAAAGATACGTGCCATCAGAAACAGTATTGATTAACGCGTCGCCTTTAAGCAAATCAATCGCTAGACGATCAACATCAGACACTATATTCAACACGCCATCAATGTAACGATACAGTGTCTTAGGTGTCAGTGTGTAACGTTCACCATTATCGATGAATGTAGAGTACTGAGCCAGATCAGTGATCGAAAACTTAGACGTAATGATCGCAGAGTCAATACCTGTAGTTGCTTGACCTGAATCACTAACAGGCATAGCCCGAGTAGCAAGGAACGTGCGCTTAGTAACCACGTCGGTATTCATCAACGAATCGAAGCCGAGTTCCTGAAGTGCAGTACTCATCTGAGCATTACTGATTGGGATAACCGCATCACCAACAGCGTTCTCCAATACACGAGTCCGGCGTTCATCGAACGTAGGTGCTGAAGCACCGCCACTGATTAAGTCAGTAGAAATGATGCTGATGGTATTCATCACGGACAAAGGCGCGTAGTAGACACCATTATCGTCTGTGTCAAGGTCCATGTACGTAGCTACGAACGATGTCGGACTCAATCCAGACAAGGCCATAGTCAGAGGGCCTTTGGTGGTGTATACATCCACACGAATATCTTTCGTCACAAGGTTAGTGGCGAAATAAACGTAGGGTAGTTGGACCGTCAGCGTGTTATCAATCAGACTGTAAAGTAACGTCGGATCAGTCGGGTCGAATACTTGAATACTGTTAGTCGTTGTGATTTCGTCCCAGGCGGTTGAATTAAGACCGCGGACAAACGCTCGGACATAATAAAAATCATCCGATAGAGTCAGTACCTTCTTCAACGACTTAGCCGCACTTAAACTATAAGTGTACGAAGTCAACAACATCTGGTTGAGAGGGACATCAAGTTTAACCATCACAACGTAACCACCGTTGTTAGAATCAACTACGGTGTTGACCAGTTGCCAAGCAACTTTGTTACCAGACAACTTCTGAATAGGAGAAGGAAAGCTCCCATCGTACACGATATCCAAACCACCATTCTTCTTCACGATGAAGTTGATAGGGTACTGGAACGTGAACGCCGTGTTGTTGACCACGATCTGAGTGTGCTTAGGGATAGTGAGACGTTTAGTTCCAGTGTTACCTACAGCAACTGCGTTAGCTAGAATCTCATCCATTGAGAAGTAGAAGCTAAACGTACCATCCGCCGGACCTGTGAACATTCCTTCAAAGTCTTTATCGGATAAATGATAGAACAATGTTTCATCGTCAGTCGCCATGATAGGATACTGACGTGTATTAAGAATCTGATCTTCCTGAATACCCGCCAACCCAAGGATGACACTCATCTCCATCAAATGGGGAAATGGGGCAGATGGATTACTAACGATCGGTAGACCATCAAATCCATCTTCGGTCATCCCAATGAATAGAGGGATAACACGAGTAGGTTCATAAGCAAGGTCAGACATCTGATTTAAGATATCTAGTGAGGAAACCGTTGTAGATGCCATGGGAATACCTTATTAAAGACCTTTTATCAGGGATTTGTATTGATCGTTCTCAATCCACCACTGGAGTTCATTCGTCTCCAGATCGATCCAAGGATAGCCGTTATAGTTCGTGGCAGCCAAATACTCATACGCCACCTTGGTGTACTTCTGAGTACGTGTACTGTCTTGCATGCCAGCATTAGCCCGTTGGATACGGTAATTAAATTCAAGCAATTGGATAGGGTCGTTATAGACAGCCCCAACCGATGCAAAAGTTACCGACAGTTGTTTGTTCTCAAACTCAGCGGCCTCCTCTCTGTTAAAACCAAAACCTGCACCAATAGAAAGGTTAGTAGGAACTGAGGCGCCAGTATGAAACCACTGGACAATTGTCTTTCCACGCATATCTAACTTATAACGTTCGATACGAGTGAAGTAATCCATCTCGTTCTGCTCACGTTGTCCTGGGTGTGGTACGATAGGTCCAATGCGAAGATACGTCATGTACAACAACCACGTATGGAACATCGCTAATACAGCGTTGCCTTTAAAGTTGTTGAAGGTGCACGTCAAATCAAAGCGGCCATTGTACTCGGCAATAGAATCGTTCATGATCCACGTTTCTTTGGCGATACCTTCAGGACTACTGTATACGTTAATGCCAATGTCTGGTGGAGAACTCATGCTCATGATGCTATTGGTCAAGAGCGTTAAGTACGGCATCATGTTATCAATCAGAGCAGATTGCTTGGCTGTTAAGTATGTTGTGGGATCTAGCGCCATACGTACAGCGTATTGATATGACAGAGGGTCTTGCGTCATAAGCGCAGCGAGTTGCCGTACGGGCGATATGTTATCGTACGACAAGTTGAGATTGGGGCGAGTAAACAACACCAAACCTTGCAACTCTCTATGCAGTGGTAATGGCGCTAAGTTGGGAAGTCGGTTAAGTCCGTAGAACATGTCGCTGTAGCGACTGAACTCCGCACCGGCACCCATGGTTCTTGAGATGCTATCTAATAATGCGTATGAGTTATCGAGTCCGCCTGCGTCAGCGACAGACTTCAAAATCGTATTGTACAGAAAATCGTTGCTAGCCATGGATAACCTCAGTCTTTCGTTTATTCCTAGAAATATAAAGAGAAGGGATGCGCCCCTTCGTAGTACATAATCAAACCCCATCTATTACAGGCCGCTTATCTATTGAAGATAAGTCCCTTAGGAGTAAAATAAAGATGATCGGTGCAATCCTTAAAGCCGCCGCCGCTGTCGCTGGGGCTGGTGTTATTACCGGCGTCGCTACGACAATTGGTCAAAATCTCTCCACAAAAGTTGTTGACACATCACTTAATAAAATGGTTGAGGTGCTGACAGGTCAATGGAGCGCTGGCGCTGGTCAGAGTTATATCTCTAAAACACAATCAGTGCGTATCGAACCCTTCACTTTGATCGACGCCCGTGCTACTCGTTTACCGTACATGAAAGACATCATGAACGTAGCACAACGTCTGTTTACTTCGTACTATCTGTTGTCGGTTGCATCTGATAATAAGATTGGTGGCGTTAAGGTTGCTAAATACCTGGACAAATTTGCACCTGACCGGGATTTGAACGAAGCGAGCAAAGAGTTTCTTTCTCTCGAGTCATATCAATTCGGTCTACCATTTGTTGGTGAAGCAGCTGGGTTGAATCGGTACTCAGACTACACTACTGAAGCCTACGATCCTACCAAAGGCAGTAAGGCCAGTACTAAAGATGCAGACGGTAAAGAAAAACCTAATCCTAACGACGGTGCCTCTTTCTCAAGTAGCACTGCTCAGTCGCTTAAAGATGTTGGTAACTTGGCTGTTGGTCAGATCGTAGACGTTAAGATTCAAGATGGTCAGAACAGTGCCACCATTCCAGTATCCATCCGTCTGCGTACTATCGGCATGGAACCATCGGCTTTGACTGAGCTTCTGTCTCTGGTCGGTTCTGATAACAGTAGCGATACCCGGTGGCGTAAATTTAAGGTCGGTGAACTGACTTTATGGAAAGACTTGGTTATGGCTCAAGACCGTATCGATGATTACCGTCGTGCTGTCGTGTCTGACAAAACCGGTTACTTCCGCAAAGCACATGCTCGCGCTAACCGTGGGCTCATTGCTAACCTTCTGACAGCTCGCCCATCCATCGGCGATGCTACTTCGATCTGCATCATCACCAAAGATACACAACGTGATGTTGAAGCGAAGATGAATGGCCGGTTTAGCGACTTCGCTACTCGTCAATCGATGTTCGAAGGCGGCTTGATGATGCTCTTGTTCGTGATCGACCCTGATCTCGAAACATTGACCATCTACACCCGTGATATCGAAGACTACGGTGTTTACACCATGTCCGACATCAAAGCTGCTGGTCCTTCTAGCGGTAACACTGATTTGTCAGAGATTATGCGTTCCTATTTGGAAGGCAAAGTCCCAGGCCGCCTGTAATCATCCCGATATAAGAGAAGAGTCCAATGGATATCTTAAGCTACCTCAGCAACATGCTCCCGACATTCGGGAAGAAAGACGTACGTGAGAAGTTACGTACGATTTCTAAGAAACTCACGGACATCGTGAAGCCTTCTCTCGAATTGTTTCGGGATACCTTGAAGGAACGTGCACTGAAGTCAGCTTTCGGTAAGGTGTTCATCAAAGAACTGCTCAGTGTTCTGCCTTCACGTCTACAAGCTGGTGATGCGCCATTCAGTTACGTGTTGAGTTTGGCTATCGATAACGCTGTAAAGCTCTTGGATCTCCTTGAGCAGTACATCGGTAAAAACATGGGTGAATCTATCCATATCGAAGGTATGACCTACCAGAAGGCTTCAGTCATTCGTCTGATTGAGCTCTTGGATTTCTTTACTGACTACTCGAACCGAAACCTATCTTACTTGGTAGCGTCTGAGACTAACATCGAAGCCTTTGACCGGCCTGATGGGAATCCCTTTACGCCAGCTGCATTGAATTACCTTCGTAATAACAAGGTGGTTTATATTCAACTGATCGGCCTTCTTCTCAATGATCCCAAGAAGATCCTTGCCGACATTGAGAAGATCCCTGAGATAGTAATGACCGATGCTGGTGTGGGTGAAGTACCTGCTCTCGCTGGCGCAGCTGCTGACCCACTACGTCTGGGTGCGTTTCAGTGCTTCTCGGGTATCTTCCATTGGGTTGGCCTGCGTATGGTCGACTGGGAGATTGAGCGTTACGAAGTTGCCAAGAAAGAGAAGCGGGATATCGAGCTTCGTCTCGAAACTCTACGTCAACGTCGCGCTGGTAACCAAGATGCGCAAGCCGAAGCTATTATCCAGGCTTATGAACGTGAACTGATCCTGTCTCGAGATAAGATCTCGAAGATGGAGGAGAAGCTGAAATGAACCTCGTCTATACCCATCGTGGCTTTCCAGCAGTGATGGATATTGAGGCTACTCAAGGGGCTGTTTACGAAGCCCCTGAGATCAGCAATATTTATCGTGCACGTTGTAAACAAACCCGTCCAGGGTTCGTGATCGAGCTCGATCAAATCGAAGAGCTATTGGCTGAATGGACACGTACCGGTGGTTTCTTTGCTGCTGTGCTCCAACCAACTGTTCGGGTTAGTGGATCTGTTCAATCCTTTATAGGAGAAACAGCACTATTCCTGACCAAACGTATCACCCGCCGTCGTGTAAGTTTCCAAGACCGTGGCATGCTGATGAAACAGGATCTTTCAGTCGCTACTCGTCTTCCATCGTTCACCGATGATGAACGGGCTGCAATGACTGAACTCGCAGGCATGAAGCCTGAAGTACTCGTACAGTTCTGGATCACCCGCTTGGGCGTTGACGACCTGTCCAGCTCTATGCAGTTGTATGTAGGTGACCGTACTAATTCGGCCATGTTGTAATAATGTGCGTATACGCCGTCGGTAGCGCACCGACGATTTAAATCCTAGGAGTTTCACAATGAGCAAATCTCTGCACGCTTCCCTTATGGACTACGCCGTTGAATCTGGCGAAGTTGAGGCTGAAGAAGTGGTTTACCCGGCTGGTGAAGAAGAAATCACCGTCATCACCGACGAAACAATGTCGGATCTGGAAGAGTCTGTTGCTGAATTGGCTGAAGAAGTCGAGAAAGTAGAAGACCACGAAGACGGCGCTGAGAAAGTGATCGAAGCCGTGGAATCCCTGGAAGCTTACGTTGCCCAGTTCGAACGTCTCGGCGAAGCTGGCATTGCCATTCCTACCGTTGCCGCTCAGTTTGCCCTTCAAGGCATCGTGGCATCGATGGAAGCCCGTCAGATTCCTCACCAGATCTACAGCACCGAAGCCTTCGCAATGCAAGAATCCTTCGAAGCTGACGACAAAGAAACCGACAAAGGTCCTGGCCTGATCGCCAAAGCCGGTGGTCTGCTGACCAAACTGTGGAACATGTTGAAAGCCGCCGCTGGCGCTATCAAGCAAGCCATCCTCGACTTCTTCGCCACCATGGGTAAATCGGCTGCAGCTATCAAAGCTGGCGGCGAGAAACTGAAGCGCGTTGGTGGTGCTGTTAAAGGTAACAAGTCCAAGCCTCTGTCCGGTGGTACTTACAGCGCTCTGAGCGTTGGCGGCACTATCGATCCAGTTAAAGCGATGGCTGAAGTTAACGCCGGTTACAAAACCGCCGTTGTTTCTAACGTCACTGCACTGCGCGTCCTGGTTAACCCACTGGTTAAAGCTCTGTCGAACCCAACTGCTGCCGGTGTTAAAGCTGCTGCTGACGGTATCGACGTGAAATCGTTGTCATCGGCTAGCGCTTCGTTGCCTGGTGGTTACGTTGCTCACTTCACCGTTGGTACTGGCGAAGGTCTGGCTGCATTGACCGGCACTACCTTCAAGATCGAAAAGGCTAAAGAAGGCAGTGCTGCTAAGGAATTCACTTCCCTGGCTGGTCCTGCAATCGTTGCCCTGGGCACTGCAATCATCGCTACTGCTGACCTGATGGTATCGGCCAAGAAAGACGCCGACGCAATCCTCAAGCAAAATGAAGACCTGCTGGCCGCTGCTTCAAAAGCGATCAACGCTGCTAAGGATGCTGAATCCCAAGCTGCTGCTCGTGATCTGTTGAAAACAGCTACCAAGCTGCTCAGCGTTACCAAAGGCTTCATACCTACCTACGTTCGCTACATGGCTACTACTGCCAAGGTTGCTTACAAGGCTGGTATGGCTTCGGCTTCGGCAGCTGGTAAAGTTGAAGAAGGCGCTGGCAAGGAAGATCCGCAGAAGCTTCTGAAGAACGCAGAAGCAAAATAAACCTCCGGGTTTAGAGCGTTAATATAACGAGGGTGGAAACACCCTCGTTATATGCTGCGTTTATGATATAGCTTCCGCTATTATTCCGCCAACAATGCACAACAGGTGAAAACGATGAGACAGTTCTCCAATGAATTCAAACGAGCAGCTTTGGGGGGTTTCTCCTTCGAGTCAGCTGAAGTAGATGTAGGTGATTATCCAACAACTTCTATCACTCCTGAGATCGTTATCCAAACTCAAGAAGAACGCGCTGAGTTGAGTGAGTCTCTGCAACTGGTTGATGAGATCGGTGATGACCGTAAAGACATCGATGCTAGCATGTCTGTCACTCAAGCAATCACCGACGCGGTAAAGGCTGCTGAGACGATGCCTGCTGCTGCCTCAGAGACGTTTGCTGAGATTGCTAACATCACCATCGCCACTGCTGCTGAAGTACTGGACATGGACATTCCTAAACTTGAGACTGATTCTTACACGGGTGAGATCACTGAAGCTTCGATGGAAAGTATTACTGGGTGGTTTAGTACTGCTGCCAAAGCGTTCATGGAAGCAAGTTCTAGCTTCTTCTCTCGTATCGGCTTAGGTATAGCTCGTCTGAACGACAGCTCCAAAGGTCTGACCAAACGATGCATGCGCGTACGCACTCTGATGAGTGAACGTAAAGGCAATGGCGGTAAGCCGTTGAACTTGTCATCGGGTGTATTGCGCCAGTTGGTATTGGGGGACACTTACGCAGCTAACCCTGTCGAAGCCCTGACCTTCTTCGCCGGTATCAACGTGGGTCTTACTCACTTGGTGGAACAATACCACAAGCGTTTAGGTGACCTAATTAAAGAACGTATCTTCGCCGCAGTTACTTCTGGAGATAAGAACGATATCTTCGTTGAGCTCAAGACTGATGACTTGTTGGCTGACATTGAAAAGATCCTGGCTAAGCAGCCTAAGAACTTGATGGGTAATCAACTCTACGCTTTCAATGAGCGTCGTTACAACAAGGTATTGACTGCCACTCTACAATCCGGCAGTCCTGACGCCATCAGTATGATCAGCCACCTCAATGCACCTAACTCATTGACCAACGAACAGATCGCTGCTTACTTGAACGGTCTTGAATTTCTGATTGCTGAGCAGCTGAGTTCCCTTGAGCGTATCACCGATAACTCCAAGACCTCGTTCAAGAACCTACAGACGTTGATCGGTAAGTTCAATGGCATGGCTACCGATGCTGAGAAAGCAGCAGATGCTGCAGCTGGACGTGAGCCTCTTGCTCTGAACTCGATGGAACTGCTTCGTGTTGAGAACCAACTGGTTTCTGAATTGGGTCGTGTCTGTGATCGTCTGGTAGATTACCAACGTGACTTGATTGACCGCATCGATACCGTGTTGACCTTGGTCGAAGAGTCTGTCTTCCAAGACTGATCACTCTAGACCTGCGTGGGGAGGGGTGATCCCTCCCTTCGTATGCCGCTTACTTTAAGGTGAAGACGATCATGCCTAAAATCACCGTGGAGCTGGCTTCTAACTACGAGAACATTACTCGCCCTGTAGCGATGTCTGTGGCTCGTGATGTAATGAAGCTTTGCAACATTGATGACTCGACTCCCTTATTCATGCCGGGTGAGTTCGATCAGATTAACCAAGCAGGTTCTGAGATAGGAGGTTCTGGAGATCCACAGTTCGGTGCTAACCGCCGTATGAAGGTTGTGGTTGAAGAAACTATCCGTAATGAATCAGTCATGCAGCAGATCGTTAAACAAAACGAAATGCCAGCCATGTTTGAAGACAGACGTTTAGGTATCAGTATTCGCCCTGTCTACATGCAGTCAGACTTGACACTGACGTTCCAATACACCTGCGCAAGTCGTCAACAAGCTACGAAGTGGAAAGATGGCTTTGCAGCAAGACGTGCTGAGAACCGTACATCAACGCAACACCAAGTTGATTACGAGATTCCTGTCCAAGAAGGTGTGTTAGCTTTACTGGCTCACCTTTACACATTGCGTGAAAACATTTCAGGGTATGGGGATACGTTAGGGGAGTGGTTTAAGTCGTGTCAGTTACGACCTTTCCAACTGTTGGCAACTCAGGATGGTGACATCGCTAAATCAATCGTCTCTGTACCTGAATCTCAAGTGCAGATAGTGGGATGGTGGGATTTCACAGATATCCCTAAAGAAGTGAAGAACGGTGAAGCGTCTACATGGAACGTGGAGTTTGCTTATCGGGTTATGTACCACCGGTGCACTCACTTGTATCTCGTGTATCCGTTGATGGTTCACCAACAACATGTGGCTGCTCAGTACTTTGATGCTAAACCAAGGTTTAGTCTGGAAGAGCTACCTAAGGTGAGCGCTATCGGTATCCGGGCTTTGGATGCGATGGATCATTACGTGGATTACTTCCCAGCGCCTGCAGATGGGTTACGGTTCCCTACCTACGATGAATGGATTCCGGGTAAGAACAACCAACCACCTAAAAGCATTCCAACAGCCAGTTGGATGTTAGCGCTAGACCCTAAGGACTCTCAGGATCTTCTGAACCTGACGGAGTTACCAGATATTCGTCTGACACTTGAGATGGACACCTACCTAAGGAGTGTAGCGTCTGTATTGAATAAGCGAGGAAGCTCTTCTGTTTTGCTGACGTTATACATCGATGATACACCGATGTCTGAATCGTGGTTAACGGTGGATGCTGACCTTAACGTAAGAGCTACAGCGCCACTTGATCTGAAACATCAGTATCACTTGCGTATGTCGTTCCCAACGTATTATCCAAAGTTCACCAAAGAAGCTATTCGTGGCATGCAGTTAAATACTCCAGCTACGTTACAAGTCTTCCAATCGATATTACCTACTCTGAACGTTGAATACGCTCGGACAATTCTTTTAGATGACACCTACCTTCCTATCGATTACATTGTCTGGTTTTACAAGTATCTTGCAGACCATGGAGTCGGTTATAACAACGACGGTGGTGGTAACCAAGACCATGCAGGTAATGGTAATGGACAAGTCAACACTGGAGCAGGTAAACCGGGTAACTTACCGGGTCAGGGAACAGGTGGGGTTGATAAGACTCCTACTGGTCCTGATGGATGGACATCAGGTGGACAATGGACTCAAGGCAGTAACAACGGTCAAAGGTTCGTGCAGTTTTTGTCTATCGCTACAATGAAAGATGCTGTAAGGAATTGACATAGAGAGTGGGATTACCCACTCTCATTTATTTTGCTTTGAGATTGGTATGATGGTCAATACCTCCGGAGATTCGTTATGCCAATTGTTAATACACCTGTAGCACAACCGGTTGAAAAACCTAACCTGAAGATTGCGGATATCCCGTACGCAGGCGTTGTGGTAGAAACACGTAAACATGACTTCTTCTCACTGGCTACCTTCTCCGCTGGGATGAAGATGGCTTGTGATTACTATTCACAAGAGCAGGGACGTGATAGCGCCGCTGCTTCGTATCAAGATGACCTACCGCCTGCCTTTGGTCAGTATCGGCTTGTAAAGGGCTTTGAGATCGTTGTAACGACACCTCTAACCCACACTCAAAACAACGATGGAACAGGTGAGTTCGTTTCAACAGGCGCTGGTCTTATCTATAGCGCAATTACTCCGAACAACGGCGATATGTTTATTGCAGACCTCGGTAACGGTCAGGAAGCACTCTTCCAAATAAACAACCCACGTCGCCAAGGCATCTATCCAGAGTCCCCTACCGAGGTGGACTATCGGGTAATGTTCATTGTAGATAAAGCGTTTGCTCAACGGCTCCAGAAACTACGTGTCGTTAAAACCGTTTACTTCATGCGTGAGAATTACAGGAACGGCGTCAAGTGTCTTCTGGTAAAAGAAGAGATCGACGTTTCCCGCCGTTTGGTTGATGCGTTCCGTCGATTGATTCCTTTGTACTTCAAGGACTTCTTCTCTGATCGATTCAATACCTTCATTGTTCCGATGCAGGATGCGGTTACTTACGATCCTAACATCGTCAAGTTCATGAAGGCTATTCTGGATACTGACCAACACCACAAGATGTCAACACTAACGGAATTGGGCGTAGCGCACAGCGTATATTCTAACCAATTGACGATCTTTGATGTATTAGCTCAGCGTGATTACAACCTGCTGTACAGCTGTTCCCGTCATTTGGCTATCGCTGATGTTCTTCAGATGCGACAGCTTCCACTGATGCGTTCGATTGTGTTCAGCGGTGTTAAGCAGATCATGATGGCTACTGACGTGGCTTTCAGTGTGAACAACCCGCTGTGGGGACCTGAGGTTATTGACAACCTTCAGAAAGCAGGTGTACGTCAACCTAACATGCGGTCTATCCTCCCTCATTTGAATCACGATGGGGAAATGGAACCTAGACCTGATATCAGTACGTACATCAAACAAATAACCGTGGATGATTACTACGTCTTCAGTAAAGAGTTCTATGAAGATATTTCTGAGCAAAGTCAACTTGAAATCCTGACTGCTCAAACGCTTCGGGGCCAGCCGGTGGATTTGAAAGTGTTGGCTGATTTGGCTGATTATGCGGTGAAGTTCGATAACCTTGAACGGTTCTACTACACGCCAATCATCTTGGCGCTAATCAAAATGGCCTCAGGTGTACTCTAATGATAACACAACCATTAAACAAGTCCAGCAACTTCAGGTTTGCTAAACCTGACGCTTGGTCGACTAAAGATACTGCGTGGCACATCTTCCACAAAGATGCTGTTCACGTCTATGAGATAGACTACGCTCACTTCAAAGCCATGAACGGGACCATGAACCAACCGATCGTCGGCCGTTACAATGAAGCTGAGATGGGTGAATTGACTCGCCAGAGCGTTCCTACGGCTGGCTGTATCTGGACGCTCGTTACGCAGTACATTGACGGGGCTACTATACGGTTCCCTTCCCACAAGACGGCTGCGCTCATCTACAAGGCTATTGCCAATCACATCGATGCTCACCTTGTAGCCATGCGTACTGACAAGATGTACGAGTCTCCTAACGCTGATGATTTCCGTTACATGACGGAGTTCGCGGTGGCTATCAGGCCGCAAGCCATGCTCGATAGTCCAGACATTGACAATAAGGCTGTTAACCATCTTAGCCGTGGCATGCTGCCTACTCGGGCAAGCTTCAGTCGAGTTACGGTAGAAGAAGATAAGGTTAAGAAACCAGACGTTCCTAAGGTCACGCAGAAGATGGATTGCATTGACCGTTATCTGGAGAGTATAGGTGGCCGTTGAATTAAACACTTCCCCCATTGCTCAAGAACTGGACATCATCTTGAAAGAAGGTGGTAGTCCTTACTTCATAATCTCAGCAATTATCCATTGCGGCGGATCAGACATCAATCCGTTACAAGTGTTGCGTATAGATACAGAACGTGATTACCGGACAGCATACATCGACGCAACATCGATAGTGTTGTCTATAGGTGTCGGTACGTTGATGAACGATATTGGACCTTATCAGGACGACATTAAGATCACTATCAACATCTCCATGGCAGACACTCAAGGTAATCAGAAGGTTGATCTTGCGGTACTCTCAAGAACGTACGTGGCTTACTTAGGAGATGAGATCCCTAGACCTTCAGATACATCGCACAACCCATCGTTAACTGATACTGAGACAGCTAACAGAAGTGCGGTTAAACACACGCAGTTTGTGTTAGAAGAAGTCGGCGTTAGCCAACTTCGTAAACAGAGCTTAGGTACAATTGGTAAAGCCTGTCCTCCGTATGAGGTCATGAGGACTCTGTTAGCGAACGCGTGTGCAGCTTTGAAAGTAGGTGCTGATGAATTGATCAATCGATTCGATTTAGTACCTGCGAACAACCTTACACCCCGTGATCATGTCATCGTACCTGATAACACCCCAGTCCTTGAGATCCCTGATTACCTCCAAAATCATTCGGGTGGAATCTATTCAACAGGACTTGGGTTCTACATTCAGGGTCAGTGTATCTATACGTGGCCGTTGTACGACACTCAACGACAAGGTACTGCTAAACGGTTGCTACAGATCGTCATGGCACCTAGTCGACATTCCGCTATGATCGATAAGACATGGCGTGATGGTGGGCGGATGGTTACGATCTATGCCGCGGGTATCTCTAAGATTATGGATGATACTCTCGGGCAGATGAACAATCACGGTAACGCTGTCAGGTATACGAATGCTAGTCAGTTGGTAGATGGTGGACCTACAGTCGCCGGTAACAAGATGACGGCTTCCCGTACCACCAATAACCAAGAGTTCGCTACTACGGTTGTTGGTAATGGACAGAACGTAGCTAAGCTTTCAGGTAATAAGGTTACTGACAACATTTACTTGGAAGCCAGTAAATTGGCTAAGCGTTCTGGCGCTAACATGCTTATTCCATGGAAACGGAGTAATCCAGAACTGATCACGCCTGGCATGGCTGTTGAGGTTAACTACGACCATGATGGTACCATCAGAACTATTGAAGGAACCTTAGTGGGTGCTCACAGTTCTTACGAGCTAGAAGGGCAGGGTATGAACTCCAACCGATGGACGGCCACTACAGCACTTACGGTATTCATTGATCGTAATGATCCTGATTACATTGCTTATCTTCAAGGCGGTGGTACGATTAGTGCTGTTCCACAGATAGCCGCTATCTAAATAACCTACAGTAATACATTACCGACATGAATCTAACCGGGGGTAACTCCCCGGTCTTTTTGCGCATCGGTAAGAAGGAAACGTTTTGAATGCATTATAAACTCAAGGAATTTACTCATGAATATCACCCTGTCACCAGACAGGCCAGTGGTTGAGAGGAATAAAATCCTCAACTTAATTGTCCGAAGGGATGGAAATAAAGCTGAGTATGGTTTATTTCTTGTGAACGAAACCTTTGATTACAATGAAGCTCTGTCCGAAATTCGTATCGAAGGCGCTGTTAAATCAGAAGACGTGTACCACAAGCTCACACAGCAGCTTCTGGATCGTAAAATGATCATGGCTGTTGAATCGTACACTTTAGATTTAGGACAGCGTGGTCGAGCTTGTGAAGCCTTGAAGGATAGTTACAAATATCAACTTAATGACTGGTCAAGTATGGCCAAAGTCATGGTAACCGAAGTTGAGAAGTGCTACATTGACTTCATGGGTCCTGAAGGTTTGTTACATCTACTCAAAGTACAAACAGGTCCAACACTTGGACAGGTATTCATCGAAATCAAAACAGGAGGATATGCGTATACAACGCTTGACATTGTAGGGCCAGAAGGTGCCGATTATCCGGAAAACTTTGAAGAACTTATCCATAAGGAACTTAACACATATCTGAAAGACCGTTACCAGGACGTGGCGTTTGAATTATTGATCAGTATGAGGCAGTCTGAGCTATCCAAAGCTATCGAGGTATTGGATGTCATCAAGTCAGGATCTAATAAACGACATTTTCACATCGGGGTTACTAGACGAACAGGAAGGTCCGATGTTAGTGTCCCTAATGCTCCAGTCGTGGATGTTAGATAACCCATTGGAAGAATTATTAACCGCTTTGAAGAAAAGGAAAATTAATTACATCGTTACAGCAAACATCCTCCACCTGTCTATAAACAAAAACCCAATCAAAGTCCCACTCAGAAATCTAACCACCGGAGTCCATTATGATCCGACACATAGTCCAAGACGACTTTAGTGAGATACGTAAGGACATATACACCACACTGTCTCTTGCAGCGATCTTAGGAGCTGATAACGAACAGATACAACGTACCGCCAGGCTTCTGATGGAGAAGTCTCCTGCACCGCTTAAGAAGAGTTTGTTCGAACCATTAATTAACAGTGAGAATGCGTTAGAAATCGTTATAGATGAAATGCTTTTCCCTTATCATGAGAAATGGATTGGCACAGCAAAGATTAATGACTACGAGTATGATTTGTTTTACAAGTGGATTGGGCCTATGGGTTATGTGCAGAGCGAGGTCATTGATCTTATCTCAGCTAACTTCCTACAACGAGGTTTTACTTCAGGTAGACTCTATCTGAGGTTTACTCACCCAATTTACCACATTGACGATAACACCAGTGTGGATATGCACACGTTCTGCGGGTGTACGCAGATGGGCTTGAAAGTTGCTTGAAGCGACATAAAGACCGGGGAAGTCCCCGGTCTTTATGCTCTATCTTTTTTTTTGTCGTTATTCGTATTGCTTCAGACTAGCATTCGCATGCATGTACGCGTTCTGAGCAATACCGCCAACAACAGGCAAGATCGTACGAGGACCAGCACCTATACGGGCCATGACCTTCGAGATAATGGCAGGACCTTGTTTAACGCGGTCTTTGTTAATGCCGCTAGACATGGTTTTCAGTTCACGGATAGCGTTCTTCAGTTCACGACTGGTATCGTTCATGAAGCCTGCGATCTTAGCGATCCCTTTAATGATGTCTTGAATCTCACCGTATCCAAGAACAGCTGGACCTTCAGTGATTTTCACATCAGGGGTACGAGAGACCTTAATCACGGAGTTCAGTACGTTGATATCATCATCAACACCGCCAGAGACAATGATCCGCGTCAGTCCTGGGAAGTCATAGATCTCATTTACCCCATTAGGAGTACCTTGAGGTAATTCAGCTTCACTCACTTCCTGTCCGGCTTTGAGTTTGCTGATGATCGACGTACCCAGTTTAACGTAACTGCCAACCCATTCACCGGCCAATTCTTTACCGAACTTAATGGTTGTGGTCAGAGATTCGGAAGGTGTGAGCGTTTTGTGGCTGCTCTGAAGATAAGCCGCCCATTGAGGAGAACCGGAGAAGGAATCTTTCTTCTTGGTACCACCCATCGTCGTTACACGGAATTCCAAATTCCTAAGCATCTTCCAACATGCTGATTCCGACTTCCCGTAGGTAGTCACCAGGTTAGTCAACAGTTCTGCCAGCTTCGCACAAGCAGCTTTGAAAGCGGCCCACATACGAGCAATCAGACCTTTGGACTTACCTTCAGTTTCTTGACGGTTTTCAAGACTGGTTTGACTAACGCCAATCGATTCGAAAGATGAGCAGAACAAGCCAGTAGGCAATGGGATTTGTGCAGCGTTCAGAAGGTTGCCGACGCCCAGTTGGTATTGGCGGGCATATTTGGAATTCCAAGCATCCGCAGGGACACGTTCCATGAAAGAGGCAACGTAAGACTCCAACGATTCAGTAACCATCGCGATGTCTTCAACGTTACGGCTACCTTCGGCTACATCAGCATCACACTGGACTGAATCAGCCACCGCGTCTGCCATCTCAGCCACTACCATCTCAGTAGGACTTTCATCAAGGTTAGCGGCAGCAGCAGCCAACATCAACGGATCGCAATGTACATTCATTATAGAAACCTCAGCGGTAATGTCCTGCACACACGTCTACGTAACGGATGCTGGCTTTGATGGTTTTGAGGAAGTAAGGAGCGGAATTAATCCATCCCCATGCCGCCAGACTACATGCTTTGTTAAGAGAACTAAGAGCGACTCGTGTTTCAGCCACGTCAGTCTTACTACCTTCAGGTAACGTAACGCTCTTAGTGAGTTTACCTACCTTGCCGGTGATTCCAGTGAATGCTTCCATTTCATGTTTGAGTTGTTCAAGGACTTTAAGACCATCGTGACATACACCTATACTGATCTTCAGTTCACTCAATGAAAGCATGTTAGCTTTAGTAGTGTTAGCTACGATTGACTGGTTGATCTTGATCTTTGTTGACATCAGCGGAGTAGCGCCAGTACCCGGAATCATCTCTAGGTAATGGTTAGGTGTAATGTCCATTTTGATTTTAGCTTTAACCGCTAAAGAGTCTTTGGCTAACTGCACAATGCGTTTGCTGAGAACTTCAGCATTTTCATCGGTAGTTATAGACGAAGGAAGTTGAACTTCGATCATCTGCTTCCAGCCAGTCCTCCATTCAATAACAAAATCTTCAAAGATGGCTACCGTCTGAACAACGTGACGGCTAGGTGGTTCTATCTTTGAATGTTTATCTACCAAGTACGAAGAGGCATTGCCAATATTGACTTCAGTGACATCAGTTCTAGAGCCAGCTTTAATCGCAGCGACTTTAGCTTTCACCTTATCCGCATAATCGCCAACTGATTTACTACTATCCACTAAACTTTCCCAGAATTTTACGAACGCTGAAGCGATGGTTTTCATCGCCTCATGTAACCATGTCAAAATACGGCTGATGATCCCCGCTTTCTTCTCAGCTACTTCAGTGCTGTAAGTTACGTTTGATTCAAACGCTGGGACAACCAAGGTAGCTGGGATGTAAATACCGTGGGAAACAAAGAGTGATCCGACAGACAACCTTAATATCTCAGCGCCTTTATTATCGAACCCACCGTCACCGTAGATGGCGATACTCTTGTCTACTAAATCAGTCAGGTTATCAGATACGCAATTCGCGTCCGAGATCTTATCGGACTCACCTTCTACTTCAACACCCAACTGAGACAACTGCTCAATATGGACATCTGCCACTCCAGAAGTCTCGGTGATAGCACTTTCGAGACTTTGGAGATCGATAGGGAATTGGTTAGCTGATACTGACTGGGCAAGCTGTGTAAGAATGCTAACAGTCATTATCGGTCACCGAAGTTATTTTTCCATGTCGAAGGTTTGGCCTTTACTGTCGTCATGCTCAGCTTTATTGTAACGCTCAGGCTTGACCAGATCAGGTTTGACTTCGACTTCGCCGTCTGCGCCTTTCTCAGGCTCTTTGTCAGCTTTCATTTTGTTTGCACTAAGATCGCAATACCGGATGTTAGCTTTCACCATCAGTAGGTATTGAGGTGTGGATTTAGCCCAACCGTCAGCCATGACGCGACAACCGCCGATCACAGTGAAAGTGAAATCACGAAGATCTTGAGGTATTTTCATACCCTGGGTTTCGGCAATTTTCAACATCGCATTGTATCGTTTGATGGAGTCAACCACGCGTTTAGCGTTCTTAGTCCAACTGTTGATGTCGTTCTCGATAGTCTTCATGACGTCGAGTGCTTTAAGTGCCAGCGTACAACCGCTAAGCATTTCAGCGTGATTCAGGACCTTGGCTTCACCTTTAGTCTTGATCTGACTCTTCTCAACTTCTACCTTTGCGCCAGAGAATGGAAGTTTATCAGTACCTGGAATGAACTTAAGCTTGAAGTTTTCGATGACCTTAATGTCTTTCAGATGTGAAAGGTCATTATGTAAAGTGATATCAAGAGCTACACTAGCGGTTTTGGCGAAATCCATGAATGCTGCAGGACTGCTACCCAATGGCTTGATGTTGATGAGCTCACTGAACGCGCCGTGCCACGCTGAGACGAACTTGGTGAAGAGTTGTACGTTAGTGTGAACCATAGCGGCAGGTGGTTTAATCACACCACTGGAGTCAGAGCAGTACATAGCGAGACTACTGCCGAGCGCCAAATTACCACCATCGGTTTCTCCTTTGGCTTTCTTGATTTTCTCAAGAACGGAGTTGCCGTATTTGTCGATGGAAGCACTGCTGTTGAACAACCGGTTCCAGAAGCTCGCGACGATTTCGATCAACGAGTTGAACGCATTAGCTACCCAAGTCAAGATACGGCTAAGAACACCCGCTTTCTTTTCTTCAGCTTCTGTGCTGTAGTCTGTACGGGACATACCCGATTCAAACGAGGGAACTACAACCGAAGTAGGGATACCCAGACCTGATACTCTCAGGATGGATTCCACAGACAGCCGCATCAGCTCAGCGCCTTCTTCGGTGATACCATCAGCGCCGTATGTTTCGATGGTTTGATCAACGAGGTTTTCGATAGAACCTGACGCTGCTTGAGCTTTACAGATCCCAGCGCTTTGTTCACTGATGGTATCGGCGATGCCAGCGATTTCAGCAATATCGACATCGATTTCATTGGACATCATATCCAACGTATCGATATCACCAACGACATGTTCATCACTTTGATGATGGGTCCACATCGGTGCAAGGTTAGGCAGATTGTCAGCGGCTTCGACGCCGTAGTTAGCCAACTGTTTAAGAATAGACGGCATGGTGAGCTCCTTGATGACGGTGGTAATTATTCGGTTTTACAAGATATTGGTGAGTGTTACTCCCGACATCAGTGTTCGTAACCAGCATCTATAAAATGATCGCTGTCAATTTATACACCCTATTACTGTATTATGCACCGATCGGATATCGTTCGCTGGCAGATTAGTACTTACATAAGATCTTAGGTGTATAAAACATGGTGAAGAAAAGAGTAACGGTGATAGGGTCTAGAAGCACACCTGAACACATCAATAAGCTACTTGTCACCTACACTAACATCTTGGTGGAGTTAGGGTACGCAATCGCTTCAGGCGGTTGTCCTACAGGTCCTGATCGTTCAGCATTCATCGGCGTCTATGGACATAAGTCTAAAGATAAATCCAAACACAGAATTTATATCTCATGGGATGGAATGGCAGGTCTTGACCATAACCCTGAGATCGGCATTTATAATGCTCAGTTATTTGAGAACTATGGAGTCGCTAAAGCTATTGCTAGTATAGCTAGAAGTGGATTTCATGGACTGGGTAAAGGCGGTATCGCTCACCACACTCGTAATGCCTATCAGGTACTCTGGGATAGATCGGAAGAGCACACGTCTGAACTCCAGTCAC